>ENA-OSET01003178-OSET01003178.1-sediment-metagenome-genome-assembly--contig:-NODE-3178-length-15275-cov-10.249046_pt1 | contig 15275 bp, 12 predicted proteins | sample MGYA00237882_ERZ534229 | MGnify/ENA primary metagenome ERZ534229 (study PRJEB26408, sample SAMN06266212) | sediment metagenome | isolation source: Hudson Canyon methane seep mesocosm | place... | reverse complement strand
GTTGGCCCTCGATAAAACGGGAGGGATGTTGCTGGCCACCGATTATCTGACAAGCTTACTTCAAGGGCAGTCGCTTTTGGTTGTGTTAACGGGGCTGTTTATTGTGACGAGCTTGTTTAGCCAGTTTATATCTAACACTGCAACAACGGTGTTAATGGCGCCTGTTGCGATTGTTATGGCTCAAAATTTAGGGTTGTCAGAAATGGGTTTGTTAATGACCGTGGCCATTGCAGCCTCAACGGCGTTTGCAACACCGGTTGCTTCGCCGGTGAATATGTTGGTGATGGCTCCCGGTGGTTATCGCTTTATTGATTTTCTCAAACTGGGGACTCCTTTAATATTAACCGCACTAGCGGTTGTATTGGTAATGGTGCCGATGTTTTTTCCTGTGTAAATATCAGACTCGCATCTATAATAGTGTTTATGAAAGAGCTAGTAGACTGGTTGATACGCATAGTAGGATACGCGGCGTTTGCTTATGTGGTTTTCGTTGTGCTCGTTTACTTTTGGCAACGAAGAATGCTCTATTACCCTGATGTAGAGCTTCCCTCTGAGCAACAATTACAACACTATGACTTAAAGATTTGGCCACTCGATCGTAAATCATATAGTGGTTTAGTTGGGGGAGATGAGTTAGCCCCAAAAGGGACGGTTATCATATTTCATGGTAATGCAGGTGCAGCGTGGCACCGGGCTTATTATTCTCAAGCACTGGGTGCGCAGGGGTATCGTGTACTTCTGGCGGAATATCCTGGATATGGTGGGCGAAAGGGAACTATTAGCGAATCCTCTTTTGTAGCCGACGCGCAAGAGACATTGCGATTGGTTCATCAACAATATGGGGGGCCTATCTATTTATGGGGAGAATCCTTAGGGGCTGGAGTTGTTTCTGGGGTCATTCAGCATACTGACATTCCTGTCAGCGCTGTGATTCTGCTAACGCCATGGGACTCCTTACCTTCTCTGGCAAAGCATTACTATCCTCTTTTGCCCTCCCGCTGGTTGATTCGAGATCAATATAACAGTGTTGAAAACTTAAAAGTGTTTAATGGCAAGGTGGCTGTTATTGTTGCTGGAAGTGACGAAATTATTCCTAATAAATTTTCAATCCGTTTGTATGAATCCATCACCTCACCGAAACAACTCTGGTACTTTGAGGGGGCTGGGCATAATAGTTGGCCTTATGCCCCAGGTGAAACTTGGTGGCAGGAGGTAATGACATTTGTGTCGGAATAGCAGCCTGAATTACACATTGCGTCGGGTGTTGTATTTCAGGGTAAACAAAGATCAAAAGGATATCAGAGCGCAAATTTGATCTCTGTCAGGCTATTTAAACAAGTTTGTAAACTGCGACATTTTGTCACTGTTTGTTGATAGTAATAATTGATAATATAGTCGGTTGAAATCTTCGTTATAGATATAACTCATTGAAATAAATTAAAAAATATCCCTTCAGTTGATTCTCATCAAACGATGTTTTGCACGTAAATTATACAGTCCCTCCCAATTCAACCATTCAGTTAAGGATTATCCATGTTCAAATTAAAAACGCTTTCTCAGGTGGTCGCGGCCACAGTGGCGACTTCATTTTTAGTGGGTTGTGGTGGCGGGTCAAGTTCAAGTTCTGGTTCCGCATCTTCAGATACAACAGAAGTTTCGGGAAGTGTGTTTGCTTCTTATGTGGCAGGTGCCGAACTTGTAGTGACAGATGGTGTTAATAAAATTGCGGGTCCGGTAATAACAGACGGCAAAGGAAATTTCAAAATAACACTTGGTAATGAGCAGCTGAAAAATAACCTATTTTTTGTAGCGACAGGTGGTTCTTATACTGATGAAGCAACGGGAACAGAAGGCGTTAATTCAGAGCGTTTAGCGGTATATGCTGCGGCCAATACATTAGGGGGTAACCCTGCAATCAGTGCTACACCTTCATCTTCTTTGATTGAGCGATTGATTGTTGAGTATGGTTTGACAGAAGAGGCAGCCAAGGCAGCATTTGAGGCAGCTTTTGGTTATCAGCCTGATACGGCAGTAACGCCTGTAGATGCAACACAAGACAGTACTGGTGCAAGTGAGGAAGCTAAACTAGCGGGCATAAGAGCTGCTGCGTTTAGCCAGCTGCTCAATAATCTGGGTTTGGATGCTGGGGATCATAAAGCATTGTTAGACGCCTTGGCAGAAGACTTGGCTAATGGTGTAGCTGACGGACAAGGTACATCAGGCGCAGTACAGTTAAAGGGTGCTTCATTGCATGCTGATATCGCCAATAAAATATCTACAGCGTTGTTTGATTTTGCAAGTGACAGTGACAAAAATAAGACCGGGCTGAATACAGGTAAGGTTGGGCAGATAAAGTTCAATAATACAGCGATAAGTGAAAACTATACCTATACGTTGACACCGCCTGAAATGGGCGCGAGTGAAGGTAAAACGACGTTTAAGTTAACGGTAACTGATAGTAATGGACCAGTTGTTGGTGAAACTCCAATGATGATGCCAATGATGTATATGGCAAGTGGGCATATGCACAGCACACCTAGTACTGGTTGCTCAATGACTGATGCTTCTGGTGTAGCAGAATGTACTGTTTACTTTTTAATGCCTTCTGTCATGGGTAATGGTGATGTGATGGGTAATTGGGATCTGATGTTCTCTGTTGGGATGGGTGATAACGCAGAGAGCGTCCATTTCTTCCCTAAGGTTATGATGGCGATGGGGGATGATACAGTTAAGTTGAAACTAGAAGGGGGAGCTGGTGACCTGGATCACGTTCAAGATATGATGGGTAATGATGCCGGCCGTAAATACTATATTTTCAAAGAGGCTGTTACCGGTACGGCAGGAAATCATACTGTCCAGTTCTTTGTTGCGACTCAAGATAATATGATGAGTTTCCCTGCACTGAATGATGATGGCACTGCAAGCGGCGATTTAGCTGGAGCAGTAGTATCTGTATATGCTGAAAATCTAGCAGCAACCTCTAAAGGCGATGGTATATGGGAAATTGCTAATGTAGGAAACTTAGTTGATGGCCAACAAGTTGGCCTTGAGCTTAAATTAGCTGTTAATGGTGAAGGTAAGTCTGTGGCTACGTTTAACCTCACGCCAAAAAGCATGTAAACAGGTACTCCCATGAATAATAGATGCACATGGGTAAAAAGTGCGCTGCCTGTCAGCGCACTTTTGCTATCCTCCTCAGCCCTTTTATTTTCCACTAGCAGTGCTTATGCAGCCTCTTGCTGTGGTGGCGGTAATGCCAGCTCTTTAGTGTTACCCAAATTCGGTAACCAAATGATCGATGTCTCTGTCGATATTGAAGATTACAAAGGTTACTGGAACCAAGACGGAGACTACAAAAAAGATCCTCAAGGTTCTGATTTAAACCAGTATCGTCTGAACATGGGTTATGCCTTTCGTATTGCAGATAATTGGCAGGCGAATGTTATTGTTCCTTATGTTTGGAATGATAATACTTATCCGGGAATTACTTCCAAAGAAAACGGGCTTGGCGATGCCAGTGTAAGCTTCTGGTACGAGACCTTTGATCAGGTGACTTGTGTCTACCAGGTGAATAGCATTGAAGATTTGAGACCTGCTATTTATGTTGGGGGCACCTTAACAGTGCCTACAGGTAAGTCTGCCTATGGTGATGATGCTACAAGCAGCTTTGATATTACCGGTCGAGGCCTATACCGTTTTGATGCTAACTTGCTGATTGAAAAAACGGTTTACCCATTCACCGTTACCTTGCAAGGCTCCTACGGGAAGTATCTTGAGCGGGATGTGAATCAGGAATATGGCACAGCCATTGAGCCTTATAAAAAGAATCTGGGAGACCGAAAATTTATCTCGGCATCACTAGGTTATACCTATTTTCTTGAAGAGTTAGATACAGTAACGTTTACTGCTGCTTTATCAGACTTAAGAGAAGATGAAGGTGAAATTGATGGTGTTTCTGACCCGCTAACAGAGTTCAAAAAGCAGTCGACGGCGTTGACCACTGCTTATGCCACTTCTGATTTGAGGTGGGTATTCAAAGGCACCTGGAGTCATGCTTTAAGAGAGGATGGCAAGGGGCAGAACTTCCCGACAACTGATATTTTTACCTTGGGAGTAAGTTATGCGTTTTATTAAATTACTGTTTATTTTATTAACACTTTTCACTTTAACCGGGTGTTTAGACGACCTTACTTCTGATAGTAAAGATAAGCGCTCAGATACATCTACGGGGGGCGATAATGCAGCACCAGCCCTTGATTTTACTGAGTTGTCTACTGAGAATGAGACGATTCAATTAAGTAGTGAGTTATTGAATCATGATGCGGTCGTACTTTATTACACTATGTGGTGTCCGTTGTGCGATAGCCATATGACTCATATGCGCAGTAACATTATCGATAATTACAGCAATGTAAGGTTTTTAATGGTTGATTATGTTTCTGGTACCGTTTCTCAATCCCGCAGCTCTCAAGTATCTAATGGTTATGCTTCGTTAACTGTGTTGGCTGATACTGATCAGTCTCTGGTTGATCAATTTAATGCAACTATGGGAACAACGGTGGTTATTGATGATCAGAACAATATTCTGATGAATGAAGATTATAAAAACGGGACACGTCTAATTGACGTTCTGGAGGCCTTATAATGATTAGAACTACACAACTGTTCAGAGCTATTTCAGCTATCGCATTTAGCTTTATTGTATCCTCTGTGACAGCAAACCCAGCCTTTGATGTCATGAAAGTTACGGTGCCGGAGCAAAGCTTGCCTGCACCTGAGTTTTCATTATCGACTCTTGATCAACAGCCTATAAAGTTGTCTGACTATAAAGGCAAAGTCGTGGTATTAAATTTCTGGGCGACTTATTGCATTCCATGCAGAATAGAAATGCCTTCGTTAGAAAAATTATCTCAGAAATATAAAGATAACGATGTATCTGTAGTGGCGATATCTCTTGATGAAGACAAAGAAAAAGCCATTAAAATGCTGGTCAATAGAATGAACCTGACCTTTCCTATTGCTTTAGAAGGTCAGGCTTCAGGTGATGACTATCAAGTGTCTGTACTTCCTGTGACTTACATCATTGGTAAAGATGGATTGTTGCTGGGTCGGGTTGTGGGTGATAGAGACTGGGCCAGTGAAGAGGCTGATGAGTTGATGAAGGCCGTTTTGATAGACTAATTATCCCCCAATTTTAGTCATAATGCACACGTAGCCTTGATGAAGCGAAGCGGAATCAGGGTTTTATCACTGAAGCCTGAAGCGTCACGCATTAACCTCAAGATGCAGATATCAACTTATCGATCTCCTTGATTCCGTTGCACTGCATCACGGCTACGGTGGTTTTTTTCGTATATATCGTCTTTCGACTAGAGTAGTTACACTAATTTCTTTCTTAATAAATTGACCTAAGCTAATTCCTTATCTGTTATTTAATGGCTATATTATCTTCTGTAAATACCATCTTCTAAAAACAATTTATTAAAAACAATGTGCTGTAAATAGAGCAAAGGTAAACCCCGGAGGGATTATGAAAACGGTTGTAAGCATCAGCCTAGGACGTGATGCGCTTGATTATGATTTTAAAACAGAGTTTCTGGGTCATAAATTCAGAGTAATTAGAATCGGCACCAATAAGGATGTAAAACGAGCGGAAGCCTTGCTAAAAGAATGGGAGTCTAAAGCCGACGTTATTGGCTTAGGACGTGTTAGAGACCACTATAGTGTAGGCACTCGCAATTTTATTCAGAAAAGTACCCGCAAGCTCGAAAACAAAGTTAGCCGGGTACCTGTAACTACCGGGGCAACACTTCGCGGTATTTTACATGAATGGGCCATTCGCCATACGCAAATAGAACAGGGCAACTTTTTTAATAATTCCAGGGTATTGTTTTTTAGTGGCGTTACTAATTATAAAGCTGCATCTGTACTGGGAGAATACACCGACAATCTTCAGTTTGCCGACGCTATATTCCAGTTAGGTGTGCCCAAACTTATAACTTCACTCAATGCATTAGAGTTATACACCGCTGGTACTCATGCATTAAATAAATGGTCTCCTCCACATGTGTTGTCGCCAACCGTGGTGCCAGTTAAAGAGTGGAATCAATTTATTGTAAAGAAAGCGGCACAGAAAGCCGATGTTATTGCTGCTACTTATGAAGAAATTGAGAATTTCTCATTAGAAGAATTAGGGGGTAAAACTCTCCTTACTTCAACCATTTCAGAAGAACGCCTTGAAAGTCTGAAGAAAAAAGGCGTTAACATGGTTGTGGATATAAGTCCTCAGCTGTTTGATGTGAGCGTGGGGATCAATGTTATCGAAGGGATGATTCTAGCGGCGTTAGACAAGAAACCAGGTGAACTGACACAAGACGATTATTTGGAAATATTAAGTACCTTAGATGCAGAGCCGCGTATTTTATTTCCTTCAGGATACAAGCGACTTAACCGCTTTGCTTTTGTTATTCACCCTTTATCGCAGCAATATTTCCGTAATGCAAAACCGCTGGATATGGTCGCGAAATTCTCTCCTCCTGTTGTAATGAACTCCGTAGAAAAAGCGATGGCTTATGCGCCACCGTTTGTTTACTCAAAAATATCAGGGGTTAAGTCGCCTACCGGTGATGAGGCCGAAGGCTGGTTGATTACCGTTGGAGGTACACCGAAAGAGATTATGGCTCATAGCCCTGAGTTTACGTATCGTCGCTTATTGTCAGCAGCAAGAATGGCGAAAAGGCTTGGTGCTCAAATTATGGGGCTTGGCGCCTTCACTAAAGTGGTGGGTGATGCCGGAATTACTGTAGCTAAAAGGGCTCCGCTCCCTATTACTACCGGAAATAGCTACAGCGCCTCGGGTGCTTTATGGGCTGCTAATGAGGCCACCAAACGTCTGGGGCTTGTTGAGGTTAGCAAGAAAGGTAAGGTTCAGGGTAAGGCTATGGTTGTGGGCGCTACTGGCGCTATAGGTTCTGTTTGTGCACGTCTGCTGGCCAAGGCCATCGCCGAGGTGCATATGGTCGCGCCAGAAACCGCTAAGCTTCTAGCTCTGAAAGAGACCATCCTGAAAGAAACCCCTGATGCAGTAATTCATCTTGCCACCTCTGCTGATGCAGATAAAGAATTGGGCGATATGGATATTATTGTTACGGCTACATCAGGCGCTGGTAAGAAGATTTTGGATATCATGAAGGTGAAGCCAGGTTGTGTTATCACTGACGTGGCAAGACCACTGGATATACCTGCTAGTGATGTGGCAAAACGTCCGGACGTGCTGGTTATTGAATCGGGTGAAATTGAATTACCTGGCGAAGTGCAGATGAAAGATATTGGTCTTCCTAAAGGGGTGGCTTATGCTTGCCTAGCGGAAACCATTGTACTCACGCTTGAAGGGCAGTTTGAGAACTTTACCGTAGGCCGTAATATCGAGTGGGAAAAAGTAAAAGAGATTTATACCCTAGGTCTTAAACACGGAATGAAACTCGCGGCCATCTCAGGTGTTAATGGTGTTTATTCTGATGAAGATATTAATAAAGTCAGAGAGCTTGCAGTTAAAAAACGAGCGAAGATGAAAAAAGCTGAAGAGACTAAAGTGGTCAAGCTGAAGACACGTCGTCCGGCTAAAAAGAAGGCGGCTGTTAAGGCTTAATAAATCATTAAATTAAAAAATGCGACCCATTCGGGTCGCATTTTTTAAGCTCAGCTTCCTATATTCGGTTGGAAGATATCCGGTCCATTGTTTAAACACTCTAGCAAAATAAGATGGATCACTAAAATTAAGATCAGATGATATTTGTATAATCGATCGATTGGGGTCAAGAAGGTATGTTTTCGCTAGCTCCAGCCTTTTTTCATTCACTATTTTCTGGTAACTGATACCTTCTGCTTGTAGTTTTCGACGGACTGTTCGTGAACACATATTGAATTGTGAGGATATCTCTTCGATATTGGGGAATTCCCCTTTTGCTTCGTCTAATATGAGTTTTATTTTATGTTTCAACAATAGTGGTGATTCTTGTTTCGAAAGCGATGTATTACAGTTTTGTAGTGCTAATTTCAACGTAACTTCATCGTAGAATGGCAACGGCAGCTCTGCAAGTGAAGCGGGGGCTGTAACACGATTAACTCCTTGGCTAAAAAAGATATTGTCCCCAAGTACCTTCTTATATTCCTGGCTATAACTTGGAGCAGGGTAAGAAAATTGATAGACAAACTCATCACATGGCTGTTGTGTTAGTAGCTTTGCGATAGCATGTACACTGGAAGATATAGCTTCAATAGCAAAACAGATTGCAGTGTCAATTGTATTATCATTGGAGCTAATGGGTGAATCTTGCTTTATTGTCAGTATGAGTTTGTTGCCTTTAATTTCATTGGTTGCTGACAATACGGTAAGTCGTGTTTTTAAATACTGGCAAACAATATTTAACGCATCTCCCAGGTTTTTACTACTCATGATCGCAATGCCCATCATACCGTGAGCCGTTACATTGAGGTTTTGGCCAAGCATGAGGCCTAAATGGGGAATGCCTGTTATATTTATTGCGTTGTTGGTTAGTTTGGCATTTTGGTTAATAGATAACATTTGCTCGGTGTTGTGTAATTCGGCCGGGGTTATACCGGTGCCTTCAAGTGCCGCCTCTTCTGATACACCATAGCTTTGGGCTAGCCTTATAATGGCCATAGAGTAGTTAGCTGCCATGACATTCTTATTAAAATCTATCTCCATTTTATATTTAGCCTTTCCCTAACTTGCAGATTTCATTGTGAATTTACAGGCTCAAAAAAAACATGGCAAGGTAATATCGGACAATGAACCGTTGTCTGCTTGTTAACTAGGTCTCATTATCTCCTCGGTGTCCATCGTTTACGTTTATTCGTCCCAAAAAGTCGCTTTGTCGGTACGGTATTTTCTTAAGCTACCGAAAATTCAGTAATTATGATTTGAATTTAGAAATATAAAAAATAAGATGACTTGGCCGGTGACTGTAATGATCTACATGAATAAAACATTATTATTTTTGAGAAATTATATTTTGAGAGGGCCATTACAGGCTTCCCTAATCGCTTATATTAGTTTTGTGTTATCACTTTCAGCCTATGCTGAGCTTCAGCCTATTTCAGATTCAGAAATGTCGGATGTGACAGGTCAGGCATTCATTTCTGTTGATAATTATAACTACGCCGGACATGAGTTTACTCGTATAAATTTGGGGCTTGATATTGAAACCCAGATAAATGTTGATACTCTGGAAATGGGTACTTATCACCGATGGGAAAATCACCCAACTAACGCAAGTCTAAATGGAACCATGTGCCCTACCTGTGATGGCTCTGAGGTAGGGCTTGAAAAACAACCCTCTGATATTCTGGTTGATAACTTTTCTCTTGGGCATATTGACTCGGATACCGGGGAAATAAGCCCATTTAAGATAACGGACCCATTTATTGAATTTGCGAAGGATGAAGAGGGTGAAACGACTGGGTTTCGTTTGGGGTTTGGGAAATCAAAAGGGTGGTTGTCAGGTGACATAAAAAGCTTAACCGGCAATGTTGATATTGCTATTAAGGATACGGCTGCTGGTTTGGGGAAGGTGGCACCAGATTGTAGTGAAGGTTTTTCATGTATATTAGGTTTTTTACTTAAAGGCTTAGGGCCCGTTATATTAGGTGAGTCTGAGCTTGGCTCCGATGCGCTATTAGTGAATAGTGATGGTCAGCCAGACTCAATTAGAGGCTCGATGGTTGGTATGCAAAGTGGCTCTGCTTTGACGGTGGATGCTCATGGTGAATTGAACTTTATTGATAAATTTCTATTGGATGCCATGATTCTTTTGACCCCCGGCCGTTATGACGCCTCTAGAAACGGAGATATTATTAAATTTCACTCGTCAGGGTGCGATATTTTAACGATTAACCTGTGCTTTCCCTTGGAAGACTTTGGCAGTTTTGAGATAGGGCGAGATAAACCAGAAGGAACAGACGGCTTTTTTATCTCTGCGCAAACTGAGACGGTAAAATGGGCTCAGACTTTTGAAAGTGGCCCAGGTAGTAATGTCACCACAGGTCAGATAACAGGGGTAGGTTCATTTTTTAATATTCCTAATGATGGCATTGTGGTTAACCTTGAAGAAGCCTTGAGAGGAATTGACCGACAACGAACGGAGTATATTGATCGTGGTGTCGGTTTATTTTAAATAGCACCTAAAAAAGCCCAACACCTCGGTCAATATATTCCGTTCGCGCGCGTGGGATTCCGTCAAGAGACTCTTTAAGGTTTAACGTTAGCCCGTTGGGAATATTTAAATAACTTCCCTGCGTAGCCTCAATAAACTGGCTTGCGTCGGGGTTTGTATTTTTAACATCGTTTAACCACTTAAGGTTTTTTGATTGAAAGGATAAAAAAGAGCCTGTTTCTGAGCCAGTTAAATAACTTCTACCATCACCCCCTTCGGTTACTTCGCCTATTGCCAAGGTTTGAAATTGTTCAAGGTCAAAGCAGGTGTTAATGCCTATTACGGCGCAATCCTGGACAGTTAAAATAATATCACTGCCATCAATCTCTACTTCGCTTGAAAGGGCAGGGCCTAAAAGCCATATAGCAGACCGAGTGAGAAAACTGGTGTCTTTAATAACAAATTCTTCACCATTAGCAACCCCCGCCATGGTTGCTCTGATAGGGTCTGGGTTTCCATTAGCGTCCAAAAGAACGGCCTTACTTTGTAAAGGATCTCCGGAAGTTAGGTAAGGTGCGAGTAAAACAACCAGCTGATCAGCAAAGTTGCCATTAGAAGATGCATCCTTCAGTCCTTCGCCTCTATCGAGAATATCTATGTTCAGACTTCCTGTTAATGCCTTAATCTTAGCCGATAAAAGGCCTTCTGCCTCCCCCAGTCCTATACGTACACCAATTGGCTCTCCCGTTGTTTTGTCTATTGCAAACTCAATAAAAGGATCTTTTATTTTAAACGGGACAATTTCTCCATCTGTATAGCGTGACCCATCCGCTTTTAGCGGCATGGCGACTCTTTTATTATTTTCATAATAATCTGCATCATAAATGGTGCCTAGCGAAAAGTCTTCGAAAATAATATCTGCATTTCTGGCTTCCCCGTTGGGGTCAGCCCGATCATATTCACCTAATACAAGGCTGTCCGCGTTTAATTGTGTTTCGATATCTAAGCCTAAATTAATACGCATATATTTAACGTTATTATCTGCTGCAGCGTAGCTATTTTGGTCTATGGAAATATACGCTTGCCCCGTTATTTCAGATAACTCGTTATCTTCTATGGCTTTTAATTCAGCCAAAGCTGCAGAAGTAAGCATTACAGCTGCAACTGCAAAGATAAAACGCGGAGTGACTTTATATAAATAACTTGTCACAGACATATGCCGGTTCCTTATTGTTAAAATAGATGCATATTTATTGATATGGGTACATGTGTTCCTCTTAATGTTATTGGCGATGCTGTAATGATTCTTGCATATATAAGCCATAAAACAGGACTTTAAGGACGTATCGTGAATAATGAGATCTAATCGTCATCAGCAGGTGGATTTATTATTTCGTTCGAGTGTTAACTGAGTCCCACTTTTCGATGGCTGTCCAAAATATACAGATAGGCGTCCATATAAGTCGCTTCACTATTCATTTTTTTTCATACCCTTTGCCTAATTCGGCTGTAGATATGCAATGTGCAGAGAATCTTTATAGAGGGTATGAGTAATGTTAAAGGAAGGTTTAATACGACTTGGTTCTGGTTTGCAGGTCAGCTTTATGTTGCTAATCCCGTTAACAGCAATGGCAGAGCCTATTGTGCTAGCCTCTGCTCATCAGGGATGGGCGACGGTTGTTGATGCCCCTGAGCTACGCCATAGAAACGTATCTTCTTCTGAGCTTGCCTATCGCTTTTCAGGTTCAAACGATGAGGGGGTATTCGTGTCTTTGCATGTGAGCCCACTCAGTCAGCAAAGCGCGACAAAAACAGAATGCCGAATGCATTACCAGCCAATCACTTCAAATATCCGGATGGTTGATCGTCAAACCATAAAAATTGAAGAGTTAGCCTCATTAGACACAGTGAGCTACGATGCCAAAATTGAATATAAGAATAAAGTTTACAATATGCCAAATACCCATTTCTACTTTATGCTGAATGGCCATTGTGCTGACTTACATATAGGTGCTTCACCGACGTATACAAATTTTGACCAAGTGGTTATAGATATTCGTTCTTCAATAATTAAATCTTCATTGAATAGTCAACTACTGCTTTCAACGCATATGGAATATTAGCAGGCCTTTTTCAAGACAGTTTCCATCTATCATGCAATGTTTTTAACCACAAGTTTGTGTTTTTAAATTATCGAGCACTTCTCAAAATTAGTTTTTCTCTATATCTTGAGCGCATTGATGTGATAGTGTACGTCTGTACATGATAAATAATGCACATGTGTACAGTTTGCTAATTTGGTGAAGGGGGGTGAAAATGCTGGCACTATTATTTTTCTTGATTACCTGCGGTGGTGCATTCCTTCTGGGAGGGGTGGGACTTTACCTTTATGCCAATCTTGAGGTTTCGCTTATTTTGATTCCTTTTGCTCTCCTGTCTTGTATTGTTGTTATTTACTTGGTGATATTCAGTTATATCTTTGGAATAGCCTGGTTTGCTCGCTCTCACAGACCTGATCATATGAGAATTGAGATAAAAGAAACGCTCCGTTTAGTGCTTGGTGAAATTTCTTTTTCAATGGTGCTTTACCTTATTTTAACCCCTTTATCTGCACTTCCCAGGATGAAAAACCCTTCTCGAAAAGCAATTGAAAATCATGAAGGCTTGCCCGTGTTGATGGTACATGGTTTCTTTTGTAATGCGGCTTTTTGGGTGCCTATGAGGCGTTCTTTGCGTAAAAAAGGGTTTGGTCAAACCTACAGTGTTACACTTGACCCTCCACTGTTTGGCGATATAGAGCGATTTACCCGTCGTTTATCAAAAAGAGTCGAGCAAATCTGTGAGGAAACAGGCTCAGAAAAAGTAGTGATTGTGGCTCACAGTATGGGGGGCTTGGTTTCTCGAAACTATATTCATAATATGGCGGGTGATAAGCGTGTTGCGAAGCTGATAACTCTGGGAACTCCTCATCACGGCACGACCATTGCCGATACTGTCTTCTTCATGGGGCGACACCTTCGTCAAATGAGACGCTGGTCAAATGCATGGTTAAATAAATTGAATGAGCACGAACATAAGCCAGCTTTGGTGCCGACAGTTTCTATTTTTAGCTACCATGACAGCATCGTTTCGCCTCAGGAAAGCCCAATACTCAAGCACGCTAGAAATGTTCCACTAAGAGGGATAGGTCACTTGGAAATGCCTTTTTCAAAGGCGGTTCAAGATCTTGTATATCAAGAGTTAATTCCTCTGTCTGATTGATAATTATCATATTTTTACGAGTATTCGTAATGTCGAAGTAGTTCGCAAACGCACCCTATAAAATCATTAACCGTCTATATCCTCCTCTTCTTATAGGGTGCGATTGTACATCGCACAACCCCTGTCTCATTTTGCTGTTCTAGTTTTAAAGCGTATAGATTCTGCAATTAAACTGCAGAGTCATGGTTTTAGCATAGCTTTACTATTTTATATTTTCAGGGTACACTTGTGCGCTTAAAATATGATATATCGCAGTAATGGGTCGCAATAATGAGTACATATTCGTCAAGTATAATACAGAGAATGGGGTTATGGTTTTCTCGTAACATAACCAATAACTCAAGCTTTAAAGCTTATTTCGAGCCAGTTATACAGCTATTTATACCGCAATGGAGAGCAGACCGATTTCGTAGTAAGGTCGTATCGATACGTAAAGAGTCGGCGGACATGTATTCGCTGATAATTAAACCTCACAAAAGTTGGAATGGGTTTAAAGCAGGGCAATACCTAGAGCTCACTGTTGAAAAAGAAGGGGCTTGGGTCAGTCGTTTTTTTAGTATTTCAAGTAGCCCGGCTTATTTTCAGCAGAGTGGTTTAATTGAAATCAGCATTCGCATTCAAGAAAATGGTCAAATTACCCCTTGGTTACCTCAAATACTTGAAGCGGGGAGTGTACTGAATATATCTGAAGCTCAGGGTGAGTTTGTTTTACCTCAGGCTTTAAGTTCTGCCTTAAAACCAACCTTAATGATTGCAGGTGGTAGTGGCATTACGCCTTTTCGTTCGATGCTACAGCAAATTGCGTGTAAGGGCTTAGCGATCAACACCCCTGTTACCCTGATGTATTATGCGCGTAGTAGTGAGCATTTTTTATTCCGTGAGGAGCTTCAGCAGTTTGAAAAGCAAGCGCCAAACCTTGAAGTTCACTTCATTGATACCGATGATGTCGGTTTCTTTAGCGATGCGCACTTGTTAGGTTTTTGTCAGGACTTTAATGAGCGCGATATTTATATTTGTGGCCCTGGGCCGATGATACTGCATGCAAGAAAAGTATTGAAAGGCCAGAAGGTTAATGATGATCAAATCTATTATGAGTTTTTTGGCCCGGAACCGATTTCTTTAGATACCTCAGATAAAGCCGTGAACGTACTTTTTCAGCAGTCTGAAAAACAAGTGAGCACGGATAATAACGAGCCAAAAACCTTACTGACTTTAGCGGAAGAAGCATCGTTAAAGCCCGTTACTGGTTGTCGAATAGGTGTTTGTCATCAGTGTATCTGCAAGAAGCAAAGTGGCGTGGTGTATAACAGTAAAACCAAGACCTATAGTGATACCGGCCAGGAAGAAATACAGCTATGTGTTAGCGTTCCTGTGGCCGATGTGGTTTTAGCTCTGTAGTCAAATTTAAGGATTTAATATCATTATGACAACTAAAAATACATTAGATGAATTTGCACAAGACTTGAATCAAATTCGTGAAAGCACAATGGCTAAAGTAGGCCAAGAAGATGCGAACTATATTCGGAATATTATCCGCATTCAGCGTGTGAGTGAGATAGGCGGACGTATTGCTTTAGTGTTGGGCTTTATAAGCCCCTTATGGTGGGTGGCTGGCGTTCTATTTTTAGCTTTAGCTAAAATTCTAGATAATATGGAAATCGGCCATAACGTAATGCATGGTCAGTATGACTGGATGAATGACCCCAATATCAATGGACGTAGTTATGAATGGGATATTGCGGGAGATGCCGACTCTTGGCGTCGTTACCATAATCATGAACATCACACTTACACCAATGTTATTGGTAAAGACAGGGATTTCGGTTACGGTTTACTTCG
>ENA-OSET01003175-OSET01003175.1-sediment-metagenome-genome-assembly--contig:-NODE-3175-length-15286-cov-3.980406_pt1 | contig 15286 bp, 15 predicted proteins | sample MGYA00237882_ERZ534229 | MGnify/ENA primary metagenome ERZ534229 (study PRJEB26408, sample SAMN06266212) | sediment metagenome | isolation source: Hudson Canyon methane seep mesocosm | place... | reverse complement strand
AACAAGTTTAAGAGGTATAGCACCCTTTTTAGATGGCTATGACATTGAATCAATTATCGTGCGTAACGGTGCCCTTAGGTGGCCTGTGCCAGAAAGAGTTAGTCAACTAGAGCATCAGTCAGTACAAACTGTGACCCGGCGTGGCAAGTATATTGTTGTTCACTTCGAAAAGGGCGCGATACTGATCCATTTAGGTATGTCAGGCAATTTGCGTGTTGTTGAGCCTAATACCTCACTACAAAAACATGATCATGTCGACTTTATCGTTAGCTCAGGCAAGGTCATTCGCTTTAATGATCCACGCCGATTTGGTTGTGTTTTATGGGCAGATAATTGGCAAACACACAAGTTAATTCAGGGCTTAGGGCCAGAACCTTTAAGTGAATTATTCACTGGAAAATATTTGCATGGAAAAGCAAAAGGCAAAAAAATTGCTATTAAACAATTGATTATGAATGCGAAGCTGGTGGTTGGGGTAGGTAATATTTACGCAAATGAAGCCTTGTTTTTAGCCGGTATTCACCCTAATCGTATTGCCAGTAGTATTTCTTTCAAACGCATGAAAGTATTGGTTGAGTGTATTAAGCAGGTATTAAATGCAGCCATTGAACAAGGTGGCACTACCTTAAAGGATTTTCTTGGCAGCGACGGAAAGCCCGGTTACTTCAAGCAGCAGCTCTATGTTTATGGTCGGGCAGGTGAAGCGTGCAAGAAATGTGAAACAATACTACAAGAAATTAGGCAGAATAAACGATCTAGCGTATTTTGTTCTCAATGTCAGATATAGAATTAGACAGTGCTGATATAAGCGCTATAGTTACAGGTATTCTTTAATAAAATTTCGCATACTAATTGTATAAATTGCGTATTATTTGAACTCTGATCAACAATACGCATAAAGGAGAAGCTAAAAAATGCACTCAAGATTAATCAGTTTATGTAAAACCTTACTACTTGCTTTGGTATTAGTAGTGCCTTCAACGGGGTGGTCAAATACGGTAGAGGAAGTACCTTCCCCTCTTTCGATGACTGGCGATGCACTGTTTGTAAGGCCTGTGATGATTGCGGTAACCGTTCTTGGTAGTGCCATTTTTATTGTCTCTTCACCTTTTGCCGCTTTAGGTGGCAATATTGATGAAACCTGGGACCAATTGGTTGTTGAACCTTTCAAAACTACTTTCGTTCGGTGTTTGGGCTGTACCATGAATGGCCGTAAAGTAACGACGGTCGTTAAGCAGGCTGAAGAGTCTGAGTAGCTGTTTTTGAATATCTTGAAATACAGTTACTAAACCAGTATTGAAAATTTACCGTATGTTGCGGTATCGCTTAGCGAAACCCAACATCGGACCCTCACACTTCGCATGTTGGTTTAAAATGCTCCACGAAGTGCTTTGTCTATTTTTCTCAGAGACAAGCTACAAACCACAATCTTTTGTTTTTCATAAATTTTTTCGTACTAATATGACGCTTCACGACAAGGTTAAGTTTGTATACTTTGTTACGGTAGAAGTGTGCTTAAACTGCGATAAATGCCGAAGGCATTTCAAATAGATGTTATTACGAATGCTGACTTTTAAACGCTTAAAATACCAAAGACAATAAACAAAAAAAATCCCCGCAAAGCGAGGATTTTAATATTTATAAAGAGCTGCTGGTATTAATTAATAACCAAAAATCAAAGGTCCAAAGGCTACAATCAATAGCGCCGAGCCCATAGTGATCATCGGCATTAGGATTCTTTCATGGCGTTGATAGAAAGTACCTTCTATTTTTTCAGCTTCCAATAACTCAGCTTCTCCAACGACTTGTCTGGTTAGCAGGTGGTTTAGTGCGACTGGTGGGCTTAAGTAACCAAGTTCAAAGGCAACTAGTGTCACCATCCAGAAGTGAACCGGATCGATGCCGCTCTTGTAAGCAACGGTCGCAATAGTGGAGCTTACAAGAATAACTGCGCCAAATGGCTCCATAATCATGCCAAGTATAATCAGTACGCAGACAAGAAGCCCCATGGCACTCCAGATGCTATCGAATGATTGTGGAAAGTGTTCAATCACGCCGCTTCGTTCAATCATGCCGCCCAGGCAGATGGTGCAACCTATCAATAATAATAAGGCGCCAATTTCTGCTGTTGTTTGGTTAGTTGCATGACGGATACAGGTTTCAAGGCCCTTATGAGGTTCAGCGCTAAGGCCGTCATCACTGACAGTGTTTGGCTTGGTGAAGTGCTCATAGATCAAGATGGATAACATCATGACAGGTAGGATACGCGCGGCTGAGAATTCATCAAGTTGTACATTAACTGCATAACGGTAAAACAAAATGATCGCTGCCATACATATAATATAAGGAATAAGTGGGCGAATTTGACGAAGCATTTCAGGTAAGGCTACTGAAATAGGCGCTAATTGTAGTTTGCTTTGGCGGTTTAAGGTCATCAGTACTATAAAGAATAACAATGCGCTTAATGCGAAGACCCAAACACCCCAGCTGAATAGTTGGTCGGTAGTCACTTCTCGGTTCATAAACGCAATAACAACTACGAGTAAGCATGGGCGAAGTACAACCCCCATACTACCTGACATGGCTGTTGCGGCTAAGGCTAGATTACGTCTAGCGCCTGCTGCTCTTAATTCATGATAAATTACTGCGCCAGCTGCGATAACGAAAATACCAGAACCACCCGTGTATGCTGTTGGTATTGCGGCTAATACCACGACGAAGAAAGCAAGCATTTCAGGAGGCATTTTCCAAGGTTTGAATAAACCAAGTACCAATGGCGCGAAGCGTGTTTGCTTTAGCATCATGCCGATCCAGACGAATAAACCGATGTTCAGGAAGATATCTGCAGTATCCATTAACTTGTCGAGATAGATACCGATGCCAGAGTTATGGCCTTTTAGGAAAAAGAAAGTGCCAGTGATCATGATCATTGTGCAGTACAGAGGAATAGCTAAGCCTGCGCGGCCAATGCTTCCGCCTGGCTCTAAGTCTTCTGAAGGTTTGAATAAGTTGTAGATGCTAACCAGCAGTAGTGCTGCAAAGCCATAAATCCAGATGCTATGTAGCATGGATACTGCAGGGTCAAGTTTTGTGCCATCAGAGTGAACTAGTGTTTGGAAAGAAATTGAAGATGCTAGCAGTATTGAGTTGGCAATAACTTGGCTGGCTGATGCCACGTAGTGATCAAGTCGTGACACGACTGGACGCATTGCTATGTGATGGCGTTTGATAGTTGCCGTCATTGCGCAGAGTAAAATGAGCATTGCTAGGATGAACTTCTGAGAGCCTAAGCCTACACCTATTGCTTGTGAGATAAATTGCTCAACAGATCGGAAATTTTCAACGCTTGGGGTTATTCGTGACTTGATATCTTCGTAAGAGCTGAATTTCTGAATGCAATCCTGCTGGGCATTTTCAATAGAGGTGCGAATCAGGGCTGGGTCAACGGGTGCGGCATCAAATAAATCCAGCCCAAAGTCGTCTTCTTCTTGGCTTTGAGCAATACGCTTTTGCAGTTGCTCTTCAACGTTAACGTTGGGATCGCAGCTAGGCGGTGTTGGGTCAACCCTTAATTTGTAATAACCAGGCCAAAAGTTTTCCCCAACTTGGAGAACCTGGTTGTGAATGTCACTACTTGTGCTAAAAATAACCACCAATAGCAATAAAATACAGGCCGGTAGAGATGAAAACCACTCAATGGATGAGCGTTTATTCAGTATGTCAGAAGCCACGGATGTCCTTCCCCCAAAAAAGTGAATTGGTTTTATTTTGTACAAACAAAAATGCCGGTAGATTATACCGGCATTTTTTACAAGCAGACTAGCTTGATATTAATTATATTTTACAAAAAAGCACAAGATTTGAGTCTATCAAGCAGCTTTAGGTGAACTGTGTCACAGTTTGTTAAAATAGATCGTCTAGGTCAACGGTTTCGATATCGTCAGCCGCATTTTCGTCCCAAAACGTACCTAATTGGCCAACGGGTGTTCGGTGTCCAACAGCTTCTGTCCACATTCGATCAGAAATTCGCTTCAGCGCTTCTGTTGCTGCTGCATCAAATAATTTGAATTTGGCATTCGGCTTATGTTCTTCAATTTCTTTGGCGTGACGCTTAATAACGGTACGTACACGTTCCATATCGCCTTTCGCATACGCTGCAATAACATGAAAAACATGAGAGAGTCTGACGTGAGCGTTTTCACCAATAATATCGGCTTGCTCTAAACGCTCCCAGGCATTTTCACCGTCTGGGAGTGCGCCTGGTAGTAATGACCAAACAGCTGCTTTCAATGCTAATGGGACACCAAACCATGCGCGGTTATCCAGGCAGCCTGCACCCCGTTGTGCTTGTGCTGCGATGTTTTTAGGGACGCCAGTCCCGACGCCAGATAAAATATCATGGTTAAGCGCTTGAAGGCCGGAGATAAGTCCTGCTAGCCATACGATTTGATCAAACTCTTGTTCAAGATCCGGGCAGCCTGTACCAATTTCATTCCCTAGGTTATAGGCGATTAAGGCTTCCCATGCCTTGTAATAACGTTTGGCAGCAAGCATGTGATGTCTCTTTTGGGTAATTAGCGCGTCTTGAGCCATGTCAGGCTGTTGAGCTCGGATAGAGCGGAGGTAGGTAAGCTCTGATTCAAATGCGCGTTCTTCTTCGCAGCCGCCTGAACCCAGATAAAGTAAAACGGCGAGCTCGTTTGGCTCTTCTGTGATTCTTCCTAAGGCTAAAACGAGTGCGCCAGTTGCTTCAGCACCCGCACAACCTGCTTGAAGGTCGTCTTGGCCTAGCTGCCAAGGAACAATGTGCGCCTCACCTAACAAGGTAATACTATCCCCGGTTGGTTTAAGCATCGGTTTTACAAGAAACTGGTTAATCGCTTTACAGCCACCTAAAAATGTTGACAGTACAAGGGATAATAAAATCCATTTTAAACTGGTACGAAAGTGATCGAAATTCACTATAAACTCCTAAAAAGCGCTTTGATGCAAAAATAAGTCAGAATTGTTAATCGATTTTACACAGAAATTAAACTGAGAACCGCTGGATTATCTATGACTTGGAGTCATTTTTTTGAGATCAATGACACAAAGATGAAAAACAAGCTTAGAAAAATACCAAAAAATAGGCATATTTTCAGTGTTTAAGTAAATTTAATTCTTTTTTACGCCAATATAATTGAAAGCGCTGAGAACTGGGCTATCTTGTCTAGAAAGAAATGCAAAGTAAAACAATAAACCGAGGTGAATAATGAAAAAACCTGAATTAGCCGCAGCGATTGCTGCAAAAGCGGATGTTACAAAAGAAAAAGCAGGCGAGATTATTAACGCCATGACAGATGAAATTACCAACGCAATGTCCAAGGGCGATACCGTGACTTTAATTGGTTTCGGCACGTTTTCAAGAAGAGAGCGAGGTGCCCGAATGGGGAAAAACCCACAAACAGGCGCGGCTATTGAGATTAAAGCGAGCAAAAGTGTTGGCTTTAAAGCAGGAAAATCCCTTAAAGATGCAGTGAATGTTTAAATAAAGCGATATCTGCCTGTAGGGTGGTTCTTAGCCACCCTACAAAACATAAGTACTTTTCAAGTATTAACAATTAAGTTTCGCGTTAATCTTATCTAATAAGTCCTGGCTGACACCCTGTACCTGAGCTAACTCCGCTATATTGTTAAAAGGCCGCGCATCAATAATCTTTTGGGCTGTACTTTTGCCGATACCTTGTAGGCTAGTCAGTTCTTCAATACTTGCGCTATTAATATTAATCCGTTTTGTTTCTTTACTTTCAGTTGTCTTGTTAGGCTGGGTTATGGTTTGTGAAATATCTAAGGGCGGCTCTAAAGGTGATTTATTTAAAGATGAAGCAGGAACTTGACTCATGGCCTCCATATTTTTGTTCAATTTAACCAGTTCGGCATGAATGGCTGTTTGTTTGTTGAGTGCATCTTCTGTATTTCGGTTGATGACCCAAAGTAGCCAAATAATACTTGCGAATACCAAAAGTGAAAAAAACCACATATTTTATACCTCTTTATTTTTCTTTAGTTAAAAAGTTAATTATCGATAAAAGATATATTGCCTGCATAGATTGTTGCTTTAACTTTGCCTTTTAGTGTTTGTCCTATTAAAGGAGAGTTTTTACCTTTTGACAATAAATCCTCTGCTTTTAATGTCCAAGAGTGCGCTGGATCAAAAATGCATAGGCTAGCTGCTTTTCCTTCAGCTATTTCTGGAGTGTCTAGTGACAAAACGGCCGCGCTTTGGGTTGTCATTGCGGAAATAAAGCGTGTTAAGGGCAGCTCATTATTGTCAGCTAGTTGAATGGCCATTGGTAGAAGTAATTCTATACCGCTAATGCCAGGCTCTGTTTCGCCAAAGGGCATTTGTTTTGCGGCTGCTTCATGTGGTTGGTGGGCACTGGTTACTGTATCAATCACTCCAGTGTTTAGGCCTTCTAATAGTGCTTGGCGATCAGACTCAGAACGAATAGGGGGCATGCAATGAAACATGCTATTGAAATTCTCTACTTGTTCGTCGGTATATAGGAGGTGATGCACAGCAACATCTGCGGTAACTTTAATGCCTTTCTCTTTTGCTGCTTTTAATTGAGATACTGAATCGGCAGCAGATAATTGAGATAAATGTAGATGAACGTCAGTGGTTTGAGCCAGCTGGATAAGTTGAGCTACAGCAACTGTTTCCGCTAAGCTTGAGATGCCTTGTAGGCCAATTGTGGTGCTCACATGGTTCTCATGCATAACGCCTTCATGAAGGGAGGCTTCGATAGGGTTAATAAAAACACTTAAATTATGAGTACGAGCGTATTCAAAACAGCGTTTAGTAATTGCCAGGTTCTTGATTGGGTGATAAGCATTGCTAAGCGCAATGCAGCCAGCCTTTTTAAGAGAAGCATACTCGGAAAGTTGTTCGCCTTTTAAGCCTTGAGTGAAAGCGCCTAGGGGGAGTACTTGGCATTTGTTATTTGTTTGCGCAAGCTTACTAATGAGCTTTGTGACCGCTTCGGAGTCATTAATAGGGTCTGTTTCGGGAGTGCAGCAAAGCGTTGTGACTCCGCCAGCTGCTGCTGCCATTGTTTCACTTTTGACTGAACCTTTAACAGAGTAACCTGGGTCACGGAGTGAAACGTTTAAATCAATTAGGCCTGGAAAAATATAACAGCCTCGTGCATTAATCTGTGTGTCAGCATCAAAGTTGGGTTTGGCTGATAGATCATCCTGTAAGACTCTTGTAATGATGTTGTTCGTAATCTGGATGCATTTAAATACCTGCCATTCACCTTGGTGATTTAACAAGCTGCCATTGGTGATTTCAATTTTCATGATGCGCTCTCAGCTAACAAGTTTTTAGTTTCAGTTTGGCCGCTCATCGCCATGGACATAACTGCCATACGAATTGCAATACCGTTGGTGACTTGATCTAAAATGACTGACTGAGGGCCGTCTGCTACTTCTGATTCAATTTCTACCCCCCGGTTAATGGGGCCAGGATGCATAACAATAGCGTCTGGTTTTGCGCATTGAAGTCGCTCACGAGTCAGTCCGTATAACTCGAAGTATTCTTGCTCGCTTGGTAGTAAGGCACCATGCATGCGTTCTTTTTGTAGTCGTAGCATGATAATAACGTCGATATCATCTAGGCCTGCTTCTAAGTCATTGAATACCGTGACGCCCAATGATTCAACTTGTGTTGGTAGAAGTGTATTGGGTGCAATGACACGCACCTCGTCCACGCCGAGAGTGTTGAGTGCGCGAATTTGTGATCGTGCCACTCTTGAATGAAGAATGTCCCCAATAATAGCTACTTTCAAGCCTTCGAACTGTCCTTTGTTTTGACGGATTGTGAGCATGTCGAGCATAGCTTGAGTTGGGTGGGCGTGCCAACCATCGCCAGCGTTAACAATAGCAACCCCGGGGGTGACAGACTCAGCAATAAAGTGTGCTGCTCCACTTGAGGCGTGACGGACGACAAACATATCGCTGGCCATGGCTTCAAGGTTTCTTAGCATGTCAGAAAGAGACTCCCCTTTTGAGGTGGCTGAAGTGTTGATGTTGATATTCAGCACATCTGCAGACAAACGCTTGGCAGCAAGTTCAAAAGTGCTACGTGTTCGGGTACTAGCTTCAAAAAACAAATTAACGACAGTTTTTCCTCTTAAAAGCGGAACTTTTTTGATTTGTCGTTCACCAACTTCAATTAATGAATCGGCAGTGTCCAGAATTTCCGTTAATAATGCTTTGCTTAACCCGGAGATAGTTAAAAAATGCTTGAGTCGTCCTGATTCAGTCAATTGTAAGGATGGTTGCATGACAAGGTGTCCTACTCATATTTATCAGTTATATTATCAGTTATGTTAACAGGCTTATTAGGGAGTGCTTTGTATTTCTAAATTAAGCTTATCAGGGCCTATCAGTTTAATGCGCTCATTTTCTTTGAGTGATAAGTTTGCACCCACGATATTGGGTGAAATTGGCAGTTCGGGGCGGCCTATATCCACTAATACTGCAAGTGTGATGCTGGCAGGGCGCCCGTAGTCAAATAGTTCGTTCATTGCTGCGCGTATGGTGCGGCCTGACATAAGTACGTCATCAAATAAAATAAGATGCTTGTCATTAGTTTCAAAGGGCAGATTTGATGGCGTCACGGTTGGGTTTAAACCAAGCTTGGTAAAATCATCCCTATAGAATGAAATATCCAGTTCACCAATTTCTTGTGTGTTTTTTAGGTGTGTTTGTATGGCTTTGGCTACCCAAACTCCACCTGTTCGAATACCTATGAATTCGTAGTCATGAATGTTTTTGTCTTTTAGGTAATAGCTTAGTTTTTGGGCCATTGAGCTAAGTAGTGCGTTTACAGCTTGATCATCATGCATTAGAGCTATCCTTCATTGAAAACCATGACTCGAGAATTAGGCAAGCGGCTGCGCCATCGACAGAGTGTTCGCCGAAATCAACTTGTCTGTTTTTTCGTTTTTGGACCTGTCCTTTTGCTTCGTAACTCGAAAGTCGTTCATCCATCATTTCAACTTCTTTATTGAAGCGACCTTTTAAACGTTTACCAAATTTAGTCGCACGTAAAGACATATCACTTTGTGATCCGTCCATATTTAAAGGTAATCCGACAATAAACATATTGGGCTGCCATTCCTCTACGAGTTTTTCAATGACTGTCCAGTCAGGGATGCCGTCTTTTGCTTTTATAGGGGGGAGTTCGTTGCCTTTTTGTAGCAGGTCATTGCCACTGGCAGCGCCAAAGCGTTTTAAGCCAAAATCAAAACATAAATAGCTTTGAGGTTTTTTAATCATGCTTTCTTGCGCCATACTTTTTTGATGCTCGTTTAATTTAGGCGTGTCCGACTTGGCCACTTAGCTGGCTTGGATCAATGCCTAGCTTTTGCATTGTTTTGTTTAGTTTGTCGTGATATCCAGTATGAAATAATATTTCATCGTCGGCTGGGCAGCTAAGCCATGCATTTGCTAAAAGCTCTTCTTCAAGCTGTCCTTCACCCCAGCCAGCGTAACCCAGAGTAATTAAAAAATTATCGGGGCCTTCGCCTTTTGCGATGGCTTCTAGTATATCCTTTGATGTCGTGAGTCGCATGTGCTCATTTATTTCGAGCGTAGATTGCCAGGCTCTTTTGTCAGTATGAAGAATGAATCCTCTGTCTTGTTGAACGGGGCCGCCAATATATATGATTTGGTCTTTGTTCTGGGTTTGCTCTTTAAATTGGTTACTACAAGTAATATCAAGTTGATCCAATAACTCTCTCAACATTATTTGACTCGGGCGGTTAATGGTAATACCCATGGCGCCAAATTCATCATGCTCGCAAATATAACTTAGTGTACCGCTAAAATTAGGGTCCTGTAGTTGAGGTGTTGATAGCAAAAACTGGCTTTGCAAGCTGGAGTTTTGTTTTGTCTTTTTTTGCGTTTCGGTGGTGTGTTTGTCTGTCATTGTGAGGTGGAAACCCCTTTTTTACTATAAGAGAATGTACGTATTAGCTCAATGATATCCCGCTCTTTCCTGACTTTTTTTGGGAAGGGGGCAAAGGGAGCTGCACGATGAATTATTTCTTTAGTTCTTGCATCTAGCACGAGGTTGCCTGAGCTATGAAGTACTCGTACATCTTGAATGGAGCCATCAGCATAAATAGAAATCGACATCCTAGGTGTGCCATAAAGTTTTTTCCCCGCATCAGTCGGGAAATTTAAGCTGCCTACGTCTTCTATTTTTTTTACCACATGGTAAATGTATTCAGCATCAACTGCTCTCATTGTTGATGCGGCATAAAATCGACTGACGCGAGGGCGGCGAGCATAGCTTTGTTGTTGTCTATCCAGATTGGCTTCTAATTCGGCAATTTCTAAGCTTTGTTCAAGTATAGATCTTCTTGGTTGAACTTGGACTGGTTTTGCGGACTCTACGGCTCGGTCAAATAAAGAGGGGCGATGCTGTTCAGATTTTTTAGTCACCACAACCGGCTTCTTTGTGGCAGGATGTTGCTTGTTTTGTTTTGCTGGTGAAGATGCTTTTTGAGGGGTTGTATTGTGCTGAATTGCTTGAGTGGGTGTGCTTAGTAGGGCTTTTTCTTCAAGCGTTCCACTACCTCGCTGGTTGGTTTCCGCTAAATAGTCTGCTTTCTCAGGTTTTTCCTGATCATTAAAGCGTGATAGGGTGATTTCCATCGTGTGCGGGGCAGAGCTTGGGTCTTCTTGTATAAAGTCTGTCAGCACAATTAAAGCGTGGATAGCTAAGGCGACAAAAACAGTAAAACTTAAACGATCAGCTGCACTTATGCCCGATTCTGCAATTAACGACGCCAAAACCTGCCCCTAGTTTGTTTGCTTATTGTGATGGTTCTCAATGACTTTTTGTTCGATGACATCCATGAGTTGCCCTGCGATGTCTAAATTGAAGGCCTTGTCCAACTCTTGAATGCAGGTTGGGCTAGTGACATTTATCTCGGTTAAATAGTCTCCAATGACATCTATACCGACAAATAATAAACCCCTGCTTCTGATGTCTTCTTTTAACTGTGCTGCTATCCAGTGGTCGCGCTCACTTAGTGCTTGGGCTTCGCCTCGACCACCTGCTGCTAGGTTACCACGATGCTCACCTTTTGTCGGGATTCTCGCTAAAGCGTAAGGAATGGGTTCTCCATCTATTAATAGTATTCGTTTATCACCTTGTTTTATTTCGGGTAAATACTTTTGGGCCATAATATGGTTTTGGCCATGCTCTGTTAAAGTCTCCAGGATAACGCCTAAGTTATCGTCCTCCTGCTTAACCCGAAAGATCGAAGCGCCGCCCATTCCATCCAGGGGTTTATAAATCACATCCTTATGGTCTGCAAGAAACTGCTTGAGCCGGTTTTGGTTGCGAGAAACCAGTACGGGGGGGCAGCATTGTGGGAACGCTGTCGCATACAATTTTTCGTTACAGTCTCGTAAGCTTTGGGCTTTGTTAACGACAAGAGTGCCTTGTAGTTCTGCACGTTCAAGTAAGTAAGTGGCGTAAATAAACTCAGTATCTACGGGAGGGTCTTTACGCATGATAATAACGTCAAGTTCTTCAAGAGGTCTGTCTTTGCGTTCAGAAAGCTCAAACCATTGGTCGGGATTGCGCTCGACTTTAAGTGCTCGCATGCTTGCTTTAGCTTCGCCTTGTTCAAGGTATAAATCGGGGAGTTCCATGTAGAAAAGCTCCCAGCCTTTTCTTTGTGCCGCAAGCAGCATGGCAAAAGACGTGTCTTTTTTGATGTTTATGTCCCCGATCGGGTCCATGACGATTCCAAACTTAATAGTCATTTAAATCCTGCGAAACAAAAATAATGTACTAGTCTTAAAATTAGTCAAGATTAGTTTAAATAGGCAAGGTAACATTAATTCACCCTAAATATCAGGCGAATAATTGTTTTATAGCTTTAGTGTCTAAATTCTATGCGATATTAATGATCATTGCATTTTATATAAAACAATTTCTATCTTGGTGTATCTAATTAAACTATAGATAATATATGCTTATGATATATACCGTGAATCAATATTAAAAAACACGTGTATCTAACAATACGTTACAAATAGCAGAAAAGTTACGAGAACATTTTTTAAAAAATGGTCTATAGTGATTTAATGTGAGTGTAAAAACTGGCTGTGATGTAACGCGTTAGTCGGTATTATTCAGTGTATTAAATACTAAAACTAAATAATAATGGCTGCTTTTCATTAATAAAGACTGTTTTTGTTAATGGCTTTTTGTTGAAAGCGCGAGTAAACGTAAATCTTCAAGTGCCCCAGGCTGCTAGATAATGGAAGAGAATTTCGAAAATCTTAAAATAATGGTTATCGACGATAGTAAAACCATTCGTCGTACCGCTGAAACACTACTTAAAAAGGTGGGGTGTACGGTAATTACCGCAACAGATGGTTTTGACGCTTTAGCCAAAATCGCTGACTCCCATCCTGATATTATTTTTGTGGATATCATGATGCCGCGTTTAGATGGCTATCAGACATGTGCCTTGATCAAAAATAATAGTTCCTTTAAATCAACGCCGGTTATCATGCTTTCAAGTAAGGATGGGCTGTTTGATAAAGCGAAAGGCAGGATTGTTGGCTCAGATCAATATCTGACCAAGCCGTTTAGTAAGGATGAACTATTAAATACTATTCGTACACATCGTCCGAGTAGTTAATCAAATTTGAAATGGCCTGCGCTGGTTTGAATAATTAGCGTGTGTCAGTTAAGAAGTTTTTGCCTGGGGGAACTATGGCTCGTATTTTAATTGTGGACGATTCACCGACTGAAATCCGTAAGATTTCAACAATTTTAGAAAGCAATAATCATGAGGTTATTACTGCTGATAATGGTGCAGATGGCGTCGCTGTTGCGCGGGCTGAGCAGCCAGATTTGATTTTAATGGATGTTGTTATGCCAGGCCTTAATGGCTTTCAAGCAACTCGCCAGTTGACGCGTTCTCCTGAAACAGCTGAAATTCCAGTGATTATTGTTACCACGAAAGATCAGGAAACAGATCGGGTCTGGGGAACACGCCAAGGTGCTAAAGGTTATTTAGTGAAGCCTGTTTCTGAAGAGAGCTTAACAAAAACAATTAACGAATTGCTGAGCTAAGACTGAGTTAATAACATTATGTCACGATCGGTAAGTCCATTTGGGATTTTAACTGAAATTTCAAAGCTCAGCGTTCAATTTGCGGCAGGTTTGCCTGCTCAGGATGAAGCTGTTGAACTATGGAATGGAATTGGCTTTTCAATTGCCGGTACGCACTATGTTGCTGCGATGGGGTCTATTTCAGAAATTCTTCATTTGCCAAAATATACCACGATTCCTGGTGTTCAAAACTGGATGCTAGGTGTTGCTAATGTTCGTGGACGTATACTGCCCATAATGAATTTGTCACGTTTTTTTGGTTTAGACCATAACTCGCTTAATAGTAGAGATAAGCGGGTATTAGTGGTTGATCATGGCGAAGTTTTAAGTGGTTTTATAGTAGATAGTGTAATGGGGATGCAGTATTTTTCAGTCGATGACTTTAAAAAGGGTGCGCCAACTAAGCTGTCTCGTGCCATTCAGCCCTTTATTAAAGGTGCATACATCAAGAATGGCACCGATTGGAATGTATTTGATTCCTTTGTATTAACTGAAAATGAAAAGTTTCTTGATGTTGCTGTTCAATAAGCAAATATAGAGTGTTTACTTATTGAACAGAGAAATCTGAATGTCGTACCTGAAAAACAGTTGTCTGAATAACATAAATTAGAAAGTAAAGGCCGGGAGCCAGTAAATGAAAATCATCTCTGGGAAATTTAGCGCAGACCAAGGAAATAACTCACGTATCTTCTTACTAGGTGGTGCGTTGATTGTTTTATTGGTTGCACTCTTTGTTGTGTCGTATTTTATTACGCGTGATGCTAACTACGATAAAGAGTATGCCGGTTATGCAAACGACTTGCGGGTTCATTCGCAAGAAATTGCCAAGAATGCGACCGAAGCTGCGGCTGGTAAAGAAGGCGCTTTTAAACAGTTAGAGCGTTCACGTGATGACTTTGAAAGGAAGCTAAAGTTTATTACTGAAGGTGATAGTAAAACAGGCTTGCCAGCCTCTAATCTGGCTGCAGAGGTTGGGGTTGTTCAACGCTGGAAAGCCGTCCGAAAGAATTCTGATAGAATTATTGAGAATAAAGACACTGTATTGACCTTACATAATATTGCTGAGACCCTGAATGAAACGATCCCTCAATTGCAGATTGAGTATGAAGATGTTGTTTCTATTCTATTAGAGAATGACGCACCGGCGGATCAGATCTCTGTGGCAGAACGCCAGTCTTTACGAGCAGAACGAATTGTAAGAAGTGTAAATAATATTTTAACGGGGGATGAAGATGCTGCGGTTGCTGCCAACCGTTTCGGTGAAGATTCCACCTTGTTTGGCCGTGTTATGAACTCGATGTTCGAGGGGAATGATGCGATGGAAATTAGCCAAGTGACAGATGAAGATGCTATTTATGGTCTTGAAGCAATAGCTGAGCTATTTGAGTTTGTTGACAGTAACGTAAAAGCGATTCTGGAAACCTCGCCTGAATTATATAAAGTACGAAATGCCGCCAGTGGTATTTTTGAAAACTCCATCCCTCTATTAAGTGAAACTGCTGCTTTAGCTACACGCTTTCAAACGAAAGCTGATGAACGTTTTATTAGTCCAGATAAAGCATATATTATTCTGGCCTTAATCATTTTATTAATTGTCTTCTCTGGTTGGTCCTTATTTCAGGACAGTCAAAACCGCTTACAAGTGACAGAAGAGCAGAACGAGCAGAACCAGAATGCGATTTTACGTTTACTTGATGAACTTGCCGACTTAGCTGATGGTGATTTAACCACAGAAGCCACAGTAACCGAAGATTTCACGGGGGCAATTGCAGACTCGATTAACTTCGCGATCGATCAAATGAGAGGATTGGTTAAAGCCATTCGAGATACAGCATTACAGGTTTCTGTATCGGCTCAGGAAACGCAAAAAACTGCAATGCACTTAGCGGATTCATCTGAACATCAAGCGCAAGAAATTGCAGGTGCTTCTGCCGCTGTGAATGAAATGGCGGTATCGATAGACCAAGTATCTTCCAACGCGGCTGAATCAACCGCGGTTGCGGAAAGATCGGTAACCATCGCCAAGAAAGGTGCTGAGGTTGTACAAAATACTATTCATGGTATGGACACCATTCGTGAACAGCTTCAAGAAAC
>ENA-OSET01003174-OSET01003174.1-sediment-metagenome-genome-assembly--contig:-NODE-3174-length-15286-cov-3.988822_pt1 | contig 15286 bp, 10 predicted proteins | sample MGYA00237882_ERZ534229 | MGnify/ENA primary metagenome ERZ534229 (study PRJEB26408, sample SAMN06266212) | sediment metagenome | isolation source: Hudson Canyon methane seep mesocosm | place... | reverse complement strand
TGTTGCAGAAATTCAGGCCAAGGTGGCAAGCCAGCGAAATGTTTTACCTGCTGAATCAGAAGATCCTGTTATTTCATCTCAAACGGGCGATTCCACCGCTTTAATATACCTTGCACTGTATAGCGACAGTATGAAGCCATCACAAATCAGTGATTATATGCTTCGTGTGGTTCAACCCAAAATACAGGCAGTGGCTGGCGTTGGTAAAGCACAATTACTTGGCAACAAAACCTTCGCCATGCGCATCTGGCTTGATCCAGCACGCATGGCTGCATTAGATGTCACGGCTAAAGATGTTGCTGATGTATTGGCTGATAACAACTACCTTTCCAGTGCCGGCCAAACCAAAGGTGCCTTAGTTAAAATAGACTTAAGCATAACCACAGATTTAAGCTCTAAACAGGATTTCAGCCAATTAGTGATTGGTAACAGAAAGGGAACCCTGATTCGTTTAAATGATATTGCTGAGATAGAGTTGGGCAGTGAAGATTATGATTCAGTCAACTGGTATAAAGGCAAAGTCGCTATTTTTATGGGGATTGAACAGGCACCAGGTGCCAACCCTTTAACTGTTGCACAACTGGCTCGTAAAGAATTGCTCGAGCTCGAAAAAGACTTACCTGAAGATCTTCATATTCTACTGCCCTATGATGCCAGTCAATTTATTCAGGATTCGATAGATGAAGTCTTTCGAACATTAGTTGAAGCGATGATTATTGTGCTGTTGATCATCTATTTATCACTCGGCTCTCTTCGTGCAGCCATTGTACCTTCAGTCACTGTTCCGTTGTCACTGATTGGTGGAACCTCTCTGATGTTAATGATGGGTTTTTCAATCAATTTACTCACCATGTTAGCCATGGTATTAGGCATCGGCCTGGTGGTCGACGACGCTATTATTGTTGTCGAAAATATTCACCGCCATATTGAACTCGGTTCGTCAAAGTTTCAGGCCGCTATTGATGGCACACGAGAACTGGTGCTACCTATCATCGCAACCACAGTTGCGTTAATTGCTGTATATATCCCCATTGGTTTTATGGGCGGGCTGGTGGGTACTCTATTTACCGAATTTGCATTCTCATTAGTAGGCTCAGTGATTATTTCCAGCATCATAGCCCTTACCTTGGCACCTATGCTGAGCTCTAAAGTGCTTAAAGATAAAAATACTGATGGGAAATTTGAAAAACTAGTGGAAAAAGTGTTTAACGGACTCGCTACAAAGTATCGAAATGTACTGCATACTGCCCTTGAATTTCCTTCTCTAATTGCCGGCTTTGCTTTGCTGGTTATGATCAGTATTTATTTCATGTTTAACCTGTCGCAGAAAGAACTGGCACCGACAGAAGATCAAAGCATTTTATTTTTTATGGCCAATGGCCCCCAAACAGCAACTTTAGGCTATCAAGAGATATATGCCAAAGAATTAATGGAACAATTTGAAAGCATCCCAGAATATGATGAAAGCTTTTGGTTATTAGGCTTTGGTGGCAGTGACAATGTATTATTCGGCGGTTTTAAAATGCCTTCAACTTTTCTGCGTCAACGTTCGCAGATGGAGATTCAACCTGAACTTCAAGCCAAAGTAAATCAAGTTGCAGGATTTCAGACAGCGATTATTCCTCGTCCGAGTTTACCGGGGTCAGGTGGTGGACTACCTTTGCAATTTGTTATTGTGTCTGACGCGGACTATAGTCAGCTTGATCAAGTAGCCGACCAAATACTCGGTAATGCTATGCAAAGCGGCCAATTTAACTTTTTAATGAAAGGGGTCAATTTTGACAGGCCAAAAACGACTTTAGTCATTGATAGAGACCGTGCGGCTGACCTAGGTCTTAGCATGAAAGAGATAGGTCGTAATTTATCCACTTTATTAGGCGGGCAATACGTTAACCGCTTCAGTCTGCAAGGCCGGAGTTATAAAGTGATCCCTCAGGTTCCTGACTCATCTCGTCTTGATATAAGCAAACTTGAAAATTTTTACTTGCGCACTGCATCGGGTGGACAAGTGCCTTTATCTTCATTAGTCCATATTGAAAACTCAGTTGAACCCAGTAAAAGAACTCAGTTTCAGCAACTCAATAGCCTGACCTTATCTGGCATGATGGCGCCTGGCGTATCATTAGGCGATGCCATGAACTACCTGGAACAGCAAGCCGAGGACCTTTTTCCTCGTGGTTATAGTTATGATTATACGGGAGGCTCACGTCAATACACACAACAAGGCAACAGCCTTATTATTACTTTTTTCATGTCCCTGCTGATCATTTACCTGATGCTTGCTGCACAATTTGAAAGTTGGCGAGACCCTCTCATTATTCTAATATCCGTCCCTCTTTCCATTGCCAGCGCACTCGCTTTTATTATGCTTGGCTTTGCCTCAATCAATATATACACACAGGTCGGTCTGATTACTCTCATTGGTCTAATCGCAAAAAATGGCATTCTGATTGTGGAGTTTGCCAATCGCTTACAAAACAAACAAGGACTAGCAAAACGAGAGGCCATTGAACAAGCGGCTAAAATTCGTTTAAGACCCGTATTAATGACCACCGTATCAATGATTGTTGCAATGATTCCTTTGTTAATTGCATCAGGGCCTGGTGCTGCTAGTCGCTTTGATATTGGTCTGGTGATTACCAGTGGTTTAGGTGTGGGGACTTTTTTCACCTTATTTATTGTGCCTGCTTTTTACCTGTTGCTGGCTGGTGATCGACAACAACAAGTTTGAGAAAACTGTGGAGCGGACTGAAGTCCGCTCTACACGTCCTGAATGGCTAACTGGGAAACCAGTTTTTGGTACGTTTGCAAAAACCGACCAAAGCCAGCATCAGGGGAACTTCAATCAATACCCCAACAACGGTTGCTAATGCCGCACCTGATGATAAACCAAACAACATCACAGCCGTTGCTATCGCCACTTCAAAATGATTAGATGCACCGATTAAAGCTGAAGGCGCAGCATTTTCATAAGAAAAACCCCAAAGTTTTGCTGCAATATAAGTAACAGCAAAGATCAAAATTGTTTGCAACGCCAAGGGAATTGCAATCCATAAAATAGTTAATGGATTTTCAATAATCACTGCACCTTTAAATGAGAACAATAAAACCAGTGTTAGCAGCAAAGCAATAATGGTTATTGGTGTCAAAATATGCAGGAATTTTTGTTCAAACCAGTCCAGTCCTTTATGAGCAACAATCCATTTACGTGAAAAATAACCCGCAAACAAAGGCAAGGCAACATAGACACTGATTGACAGCAACAATGCCTGCCAAGGTACTGGCAATTGCCCCACGCCTAATAGAAATCCACCAATCACACCAAACAATAGCAACATAATAAGTGAATTGATCGCAACCATAACCAATGTATGCCCTGCGTTACCTTTAGCCAAATATCCCCAGACTAAAACCATCGCTGTACAAGGTGCTACGCCTAACAAAATACAACCCGCAAGATAACTGCGCCATAATGGCACTGCCAGCATTTTTACGCCTTCGTCCATGACCACAGTGCCAGCACCATATTGACTGCCTACAGGTAAATCCAGTCCAAAAGGCAGTTTTACCAGATCAATTGCATCTGCACCAATAAACTGCTGAAACAATATTCCTAAAAAAAGATAAGCAATCGCATACATGGTAAAGGGTTTAATGGCCCAGTTAACAATCAATGTCAAGCTCACTGGCTTAATACTTTTACCAGCTTTCACCACTTCGGAGAAGTCGATTTTCACCATGATCGGATACATCATGAAAAACAAACAGATTGCAATAGGAATTGATATCACAGGCGCATCATTCACATTGATGCTCATACCATCCAGTGTTTTAGCAAATTCTGGTGCATAAGCACCTAATAAAATGCCAATTCCAATACATAAGCCTACCCACAAGGTTAAATATCGCTCAAAAAAACCCATATTATGTTGTTTTTCAGTCATTAACTAGCCCTCTTCAGCCATTGCTTTTAGTTCTGAAACCACATCGTCTAAAGGCATTGTTTCCAATGGTAAAGCAAGCATTTTGTTGATCCGTTGTTCTAAAATGGCATAGGTCTTTTCAAACGCAGCAATTTTTTCCTCATCAGTTCCTTCAACATGACCAGGATCAACCAGTCCCCAATGAACGCGTGCAGCATTATTTAAATATACTGGACAGGTTTCACCCGCTGCGTTATCACAAACCGTAATAACTATATCCATTGGCTGATGTTCAAATTCATCCCAGGACTGACTTTTATATCCGTCAACAGATATACCATGACGCACAAGCGTTGCCACTGCTCCCGCATTTAATCGACCTAATGTGTGGCTACCCGCAGAAAAGGCTTGAATCCGCCCTGTTCCTAAATGATTGAATAAAGCCTCGCCAAGTAAACTGCGACAGGAGTTACCCGTACAAATAACAATAACATTTAACATTTGATTCCTTTATTTACTTATATGGAAAAGTGATAGACACACTATTATTTTATCCACAACACGATGATTTTTTAGGCTCTTTTATTTCTGCTGGACGACATGCAAATGGGTTCTCACCATCTGAGTCCGCTTTTTTATCATTAAACGTTGGAATCTCATTTAAAGAATGAAAAGATTCCCATGCAATCCCTTGCGGATCAGTAACCCAGTGCTTGTCAGAGCTGCTATAGCAACAAGATGCTTGTTCCTGAGTTTCAATTGGGCTTTGAGTCGCATCAAGACACTGTTTAATATCTGTTAATTCCTCATCATTCTCCGCCTGAATTCCTAAGTGATCTAATCCTATTTGCGCGCTGCGGTTTGAAATTGCAAAATTAACCCGAGGATCATCTAACATCCATTTAGCATAATCATCATGCTGAACGGTTGGTTTAGCACCAAACATTGTGCTGTAAAATTCAATATTTTGTTGCAGATTTTCCACTGCAAGATGTACATGTAATCTTTTCATATTTATTTCCTACTAAATTAAAATCATTATTTTGATAAAAAAAACCTTAACAACAGATAGTCGTATCAGGACGATTTTCCATCTGCTTCAAACGCTCTAAATCGCTGTTAAATGAATCGCTTAATACCACAGCAGCCAAAGCATTATTTAACAGAGGCAATGCCCACTCAGGTAAGCCAGGATTAATCTGATAATAAACCCACTGCCCTTCACGACTATCTTGCAATAAGCCACATTGCCTTAAAGAAGCTAAGTGCCTGGAGATTTTAGGTTGAGATAGCGCCAATGCTACCGTTAACTCACAAACACAAAGCTTGCCCTCTTTCTGCAACAGTGTAATACAACGCAAACGGGTATCATCGGACAAACATTTAAAAAATTGAGCGGGTGACATAAGCTACCTTGTATTAATATACGTATAAGCATATATATAAATTATTACAAAGACAAGCTTTTCATTCTGTCACTTTAATTATTCGCACCCTACCCTCAATAAAACCTCAATAAAACCTCAATAGATACAAAACTCTTCTTGATTACCCATATGCTTCAGCCATATTAAACATACAAGGTCGACGTCATACCAGCAGGGATTGCTGGTATCCAGTGTATAGGGATGTACAATCTGAATAATTAGCCAGTCCTGTTTATTCAGGTACACCATCCCTGGTTTCTGGGTCACGGCATTCCCTGCCGAGATGACGTATAAATACAGTATTGAAGTTACTGAAAACTGGCTGAGAGTCATACATAATCAGGAAACTCTTTATCTGATGTATACAGCGAGAATAAAAAAGTACTACAATTAATTATATCTTCTCATACGGACTTAAATCATATGCAAGCATTTCAGTGGGATAAACATTTTGAAACAGGTATATTAGAAGTTGATGAGCAGCATCATCGTTTAGTCGATATTATTAACCAATTTGGTGATCATCTTGCTAAAAATGAGCTGGTATCAGAGGATATTAATTTAATTATTAAAGAATTATCTGACTATACGACCTATCATTTTGATGAAGAAGAAACCATGATGGTGCAAGTGGGTATTGATCAACGCCATCTTGACCAGCAACTTGAAGCACACCGCTATTTTTTAGATGAAATAAACACTCTACATGCTGGAGTTTCTATTGATGACCCTGCTTCAGCTCAGCACTTATTAGATTTTCTCTCCCATTGGCTAGCTTTTCACATACTGGGTTCTGATCAAAATATGGCCAGACAGGTGAAATTAATAAAAAATGGATTTTCCCCTGCTGAAGCATATGATAAAGAAGAAAAGGAAAGTGACAGCGCAACCGAACCTTTATTAGTTGCACTTAACGGTTTATTCAGACAAGTGTCCTCTCGAAATAAAGAATTAGTAAAACTCAATCAGTCTTTAGAAGACAAAGTTGCCGTACGTACAAAAGCCCTTTCTGAAGCAAATTCTCATCTTGAAATACTTGCCTTAACTGATGTGCTTACGGGTCTGCCAAACCGGCGCCATGCAATGCAAAAACTCTCTGACTTGTGGGATGAGTCCACTGAATCAGACAACCCTCTAGTTTGCATGATGATAGACGCCGATCATTTTAAAGAAGTTAACGATACCTATGGCCACGATGCTGGAGATGATGTACTTCGTGGTTTAGCTAAAGAACTGCAAGGTTCGGTAAGAAGTGATGATATTGTCTGCCGATTAGGAGGTGATGAATTTCTTATTATTTGCCCTAATACCGGTTTAAAAGGCGGTATGACGATTGCCGAACTTACTCGTAAAAAAGTAGCCGACCTTCGTATCCAGACTGGTGATGGCAATTGGCATGGCAGCATCAGTGTAGGTGTTGCAGTCCGTTTATCGACAATGAACCATCATGAAGAGTTGATTAAAATAGCTGATGATGGCGTTTATGCTGCCAAGCGAGATGGAAAGAATTGTGTAAGAACAACAAGCTGATATTCATTAGCTAAACACCTGGCAGTTTAAGTTTTACTTCAAAAAACTTAAACTGCTGAATAGATCTTAAATATCATCCATCTCTTTCTTAAGCAATACATATAATTTGCTGGAAATAATTTCATGTTCATGTAAATCTTTTAAAGTATCCGTCTGAGTAATATTTAATAAGGCTTTTGCAGACTGTTCATTCATCTCATCCACCATATCTTTATTTGTCCTAATTTCCTGTTCCATTTGCAGTACTGTTTTATTCATTAGGTATTGATATATATTTTCAACATTTTTTAATGCTTTGGGCTCATCAAATATCTCTATCAAAGGTGAACTTCCAATTAAAGCAAGTTCTTCCAGCACTTTACTGATCAGCTTGTATTGTGTTCGATAATATAAATACAGTTCTTGTGAGTTATTTGCATTTTCAGATAAAAATAACATGCGACGCAAAAAACTATGACATCGACCTAGCCAGGAAGACAAATAAGTATTAAGCGATTGTAATTTGGGTCGATCCTGCTCTACCCGCTCAGTTTGTGTTTCCAAAATAAGAAGATTTTTTTTATAAATACTCTCATTAATCTCCCCTCGCCTAAAAATTTCTTTTAACTCACTTTTCTGTAATGCCAAAGTATAAATTCTGAGCATATTTTCAACAACATGGCTTGAATCATTACTAGTCTCCTCGCACTGCCGACAAACCTGTTGATACAGTTTCTGGTATTCAGACCTTAAAGACTCATACTGTGTTTCACTCACATCATGGTGCTCATAAAGCTGTTTAATACGAGAGCTCAATGTTTGATATATAAGTGCCTTACTTTTAAAATAACCAAGCTGTTCATGTGGTAACAATTCATCAATTTTTAGCCAACGAACCACTTTTCCAATAGTTGTTGCTTTAATTAATAATGAAAAATAGATACTACCTATAGTAATAACAATAATGAACTCTTTAATAGAAAAATCGTAATTCCAGTTAGGAAGAGTAAGTTCATCAGGAATCAGCAACACCATTATGACAGCAATAGAACCTCTTAAACTTCCCCAGGAAAGTAAATGCTGCCAATTTAAAGGGATACTCTCCTCAGATTTAACTTGATTGGCAATGCCTATCGACAAATAAATTGATACAGCACGAGCAACGGCCACAACAAAAATCATGGTCAAAATTGGCAGAATTGCAACATCTAGAGAAATGGTCAGACTGGTAAATAATAAGCCCATTAAAATGAAGACTAAGGAGTTAGAAATAAAAGCAAAATAGCTCCAGAATTTATCCATATATTCTTCAACGCCAACAGACATTTTAAAACGTCCGAAATTACCCATCACGATAGACGAAACCAGAGTGGCTATGATTGAAGAAAAATGAATCTGATGGCCATAGATGACTAATTTTTCTGATATTAGCTCGGCTAACAGGAAAGTGAAATGAGCAACCAATAATGTCAGTGTTATTTCAAGGTGTTCATTACCTTTAACCCATTCAATCAACTTAGAAAATATTAATCCCATCAATAAGCCAAATAAACCTCCACCCACAATCATGGTAAAGAATGACAAAACACCCTGTAAAACAGTAGTAGCACCATGAAAGCCATTCATCATGATATCTAAAAAAACTAGAAAGATGGCAAAAGCAGTCCCATCATTAAATAAACTTTCACCTTCAAAAATCAAGGTTAAACGATGAGGCGCACCATACTCTTTAAACAAAGCCAAAACGGCAACGGGGTCAGTCGCGGAAATAATAGCGCCAAACAATAAGGTGACTAGCAACGGAATTTCAAAACCAAGTAACAGGAAGGCCCAATGCCCCACATACCCAATAAAAAAAGTTGATATCAATAAACCCAAAATTGCCAATATACTGATGGCAAATTTATTTTCCTTAATATTTCGAATATTGATGTTGTAAGCAGATTCAAAAATTAAAATCGGCAAAAATACAAAAAACAGTAATTCAGGCGTTAATTGAAAACTGGTAATAAATGAAAAAGCATCAATTTCAGATAGTGGTACCAGAAATGACCCACCGATAACCAAAAGCACTGTATAAGGGATGCGCGTTTTTAAAGAAAGGACGTTAATTCCCAGGGAAAATAACATGAGAGTAAAAACTGATAAATAAACATCCAGAGACATACTTATACCTTTAAATCCAATTTAAATAATGTTGACGCTAGTCATGTTGTTTCAATTTTATCTACTTATAAAGCATTATAAGGCTACTATTTATAGACCTTTCCAAGGTAAGTCACAACCCCTTTTTATCAATCCCCTCTTCTCTCTTAGCTTCTTCTTTCCTGAAGATCTTTCATTTCCTTAATAAAATCATTCCTCCGTTTTAAAGTAGGAAACAAATACATTTTTTCCAGATAAAACCCCAACCAGATGATTGGGAGCATCAGCACCAAATCTAAACCAAAAGTCCCTCCAATTAATATACTCAACATAGCAGTCAAGAATAAAAAAGCCCCCACCAAATAGTAATGAATGCCAAGGGCTATCCCGCTTAAAAACATAGTATGCGCAAGAATAATATGAATAACCATACTTGCTGCGCTGGGAGTTATTGATTCAGCATGCCATAATAAAAATACTAACAACACGGCAGTCATGGCACTTCCCCAGTAAAAAAATTCATACCGAAGTAAATTCTCATTTTTTATACCAATACTGACCGCTTTAGCTGATTCACTCAAAAGAGAACAAGCAAAAAATACAGGCGTAATACAAAACCAATAGAATAAAGCAATTCTTTCAGTTAATTCTGCCAGTACTTCACCAAAAAAACACAGCAATATCAATGTTACGAAAATGACTTCGTTAATATAAATATACCTAACTGCCTTATCCATATTCCAGTTTTCAGTATCCACTTTATTATTCATAGTTATTCACCTTTTACTGAATGTTAATCGCATGAGCCTATAGTTGAGTTAAACATAGTTCTGACTGAGAACCAAAAAAATCATCCGTTTTTACTACATTCCAAAATAACAACCTTTTTAAAGCTATATTGCATATGAGCTTTCGATCCATGAAAAAGATATTGGGTATAGTTTTGAGGGCTGTACGCCTGAATAAATTTAACATCAATAAGCTGTGACTTACAAAATAAAGACTCTAAAAGCACTTATTTAATTTTAAAGAGCCAATGGGGTCAGACTCCAATACCGCTACCAGTCACGGTCTAAGTAATTGAGAATTAAGGAATAAGTTAATAATAAAGGTTAAGCTCCCCCCTTCAGTTTGGATATAATTGAATTTCCTACAAAACAATAATTCCAATAGATCAAGGAAAAGCTTAACACATGGAAAAGTCTAGCCGATTAAGTCTGCGCTTACAAATTCGATCGTTTAAAAACACTTTTTTTCAAGTTGATGAATTACCTTTTAAAGAACTATTGCCTGATAACTTGATTAAATCGATCCATCAGTCAGGTAACATACGTGCCACTGTCTTTACTCCGTTGGTGACACTCAGGGCTTTTTTGTTTCAGGTGCTTAGCTCTTCTGGGTCCTGTAAAGAAGCGGTTGCACATATATTGATAGAACGAATTGGTTTGAATTACACGGCAAACGCTATGAATACAGGCCCTTATTGTAAAGCTCGCTTACGATTACTGCATTCTCATTTAAAAGATGCCGTCTATTTATCTGGTCTGACATTACATGAAAACGCTTCAAAACACTGGCTATGGAGGAACTATAGAGTGATGTTGGTTGATGGGACGACCCTGCTCATGCCCGATACCGAAGATAATCAACAGGCCTATCCACAACAAAGTGTACAAAAGTCTGGATTAGGATTTCCTATTGTACGTTTAGTTGGTTTGCTATCATTAGCAACAGGTAGTTGCGTCGACTATGTTACCGGGCCTTACCAAGGTAAAGGGAGTGGCGAAACCTCCCTATTTTCTCAGTTAATTAAATCGCTTGGTAACAAGGATTTACTGCTTGCAGACCGGTATTACACCACTTATGCCATCATGGCTCTGTTACTGAAACAAGGAACACCCCTGGTTTTCAGGCAACGTGGCAATGTGAAAAGTGATTTTCGTCTAGGTCAACGCATTGGAACAAAAGATCACATTATTAGCTTGAAGAAACCCAAGAAAACGCCTGTGTGGATGACTGATATGCAGTATTCTGAATTGCCAGAAAGGATATTTATTCGTGAGTTTTCTGTCAATGGAACGGTCTATGTCACCACCCTCACCGATGCAAAAACCCACCCCAAAGTCGCATTAGCAGAGCTCTATCAGCAACGCTGGAAAGTCGAACTGGACTTCAGAACTATCAAAACACACATGGGAATGGAAATGCTACGCTGTAAATCGGCTGAAATGGTAGAAAAGGAAATCGCTGTTAATTTGTTAGCCTATAATTTGGTTCGAGCCAATATTTCCAGAGCAGCCTGTGTTAATGCCTGTAAGCCTCGTTATCTGAGTTTCATGGCAACTGTTCAGCTCATGCGTAATGCCATCGGTCTATGCATGGCTAAAACAGGGAAAGCACTGGGCAGGTTACTGTATAGTCTCCTGTTTGCAATGACTGAGACAGCAGTAGGAAAGAGAAAACGACCCAATCAGCCTCGCGTAGTTAAACGAAGACCTAAGGCTTACCCTATGATGACAAAGCCACGAGAGGAGTACATAACACAATGAAATACAATGTTATTTTTCACTGGTAGCGGTATTGCCATCTGATCCCTTATACACACGTAAAAAGTATTCGTCGTTATAAACTACTTCTGCATCCCCATCACCATCAAAATCAAAAACTGAAGAACCTGTTAATGAACTAGTATCACTTATCACTTTGCTCCAAAGAATACTTCCATCTGAGCTAAAGACAGTATAACGACGAGCACCTGCAACTCCAATGTTTTGATTGCCATCACCATTCATATCAGCAATTATTGGCGCTCCGCCAGTTCCTCCACCTGGTAGTGTTACTGGCCCCCAAATGACTGTTCCATCATGATTAAGTAATGATACATGGCCAGAAGCAACAACAACTATTTCAGGATAATCATCTCCATCAAAATTAGCAACTGCGAGAAAACCATCGCCAATTGTTTCATTGCGCCATAATAACTGCCCTGTATTTGAATACGCTGATGCTCCAGAAATAACCTCCAAAAAGCCATCAAGGTTCAGATCTACAGCAATTGGTAACCCTCCTACGCTTGCACTTGAGCTCCCCCAATAACCTGACCATTGCCAATATAATGTCCCATCGTTTCGTAACACCGTATTTCCTACGATAATTTCGGGGCTACCATCATTATCCAAATCTGCTATCGAGGTGCCACCCCAAAAAATCTGCTGAGGTATTGTACTTTGCCATTTGAATTCGCCCGTGTGTTCAAAAACAATGATTCCACCTCCATTTTTTGGAGCAATAATCTCAACCATTCCATCTAAATCAATATCCGCGACTGCAATGCTACCTTGTGGTGTAGTTCTATAATCAAGATCACTAACAGTCCATAGTTCATGTCCATCTATACCACTTACTGCTCTTAATACCCCATCAGAATGATGATTACTTCCTGAAAATGTGTGAAATATCACTCCAGGAGCATCTAACCCATCAATCACTCCATCGTTGTTGGTATCTTCAATTGGAGCGACGATGGGTATACTCATGACTTGATTATGAGATGAAAGGATGGAGCTTCCGTTCCATTCCCATTTCAAAACGGCATCAAAACTTCCAACCGCAGGATCTACTTTGCAGTGACTTGCTGATGAAACAAGGTTATTATCTTCTTCAGACTCATCCACTTGCCGGTTACTATCAACCATTGCCATAATTGGGCTATCTCTAAACAGACTTGTCCCGATGACAACAACTGCCATCGTTAATTTATCACCTTTTGCCAGGCCTGATGGCATGCTCTGAGTACCCAGTTCATTATCAATATCCAGGTCATACTGACCATTAAAATTACGGTCTTCAAATACAGTAACTTCAGCTGCTTGTGTTGCAGGAGCATTACCTTGGTTGGTAATAGTCAAGGTAACACTACCGCTAATTGATAATGTCTGTAGATGAGTGGCAACATTAGCTGAATCAATTGTTGATACGATAAGATCAGGTTTAGGATAATTCAAACCGATAGTGACATGAACAGTATCTGTACCAACACAGCCTTTATCATCCACTACAAATAAAGTTACATCACCATCAAAACCTGCATTAAAGGTATGTTCTGATAAATCACCGATTAAATCAATTTCGCTATCATTGTCTATATCCCATCCGTAAGTAACAATATTGCCTTGCGATCCAGTTCCGTCAAAGACGATAATATCTCTTGTTTTACCTAATATATCAATGCCTGCATTTGCTTCTGGTGATACATTACAAACCATACCGACAACACCATCAATTTCGGATTCAACAGACTGCCAGCCAGGTAGACTACTATCATCACCAATTGCGTTGTGTTTAATATGTTTAGGTGTATCAAAAATAGTAATTGAATTATCTGCTTTTAAACGAATATAACGGTATTGTTTTTGAGCAAAAGTGTAAAGACCTGCATAGTCATCTATATTAACGCCTCCCCCACAGACTGCTGCATTATCAGCCCAGCCTTGACTATATATTGTAACTAACGTCGCTAATGACCAGCCTTCAGGGAAAGTTGCATCAGGGTCGTTACTTCCCCATATGGTATATTCAATACCTTCTTGTGGAAATGGTCCATGATCTATCAGCGGTAATACGGTAACTGATGCCAATGCTTCGCCCAGATCCCAGATTCCATCAGCTCCAAAACCTGAGCCCATTGACCAGAAATCCAGCGAATTAGCCGCGGCAGTTATTGATGAAGAATCTACGCCGCCTCCTGCATAAGAAAATCCACACCCCTGAGGCGATGTGGCACGCCAGGTTCCAGGACGAGCACCTCTTACATGACTGCCAAGTAGGTAATTACTTGGTAACAAAGCATCAATAGTAAGTGCATTAAGCGTTTCAACATCAGTAATCACATAACTTGGATCAATATTATTTGTCACTATAACACTCACTGTTTGCAGTGCAATAGCCCCCTCACTATCACTTATAAGCAAGGTATACTCTCGTTTTCCAACCTGCTCTGTTGTAGGAATCCAACGGATAACACCTGTTAAGTCATTAATATCCATTCTTCCCGGGTTACCAGATAAGCCAAAAATCAATGGACTACCTTCTGGATCTATCACTTTAGGATGATACTCATAAACCTGTCCCACCACAGCATGCTCGGGTGCTGTTGAGAGAATAACAGGTGGCTTATTTCCTGAGACAGGTAACATTTGAGCTAACGCAATTGAAGCTAGATTGATGGAACTACCGCTATCTGCATTAATTGCATAACTGACCGTATTATATCCAGCCAGACTAAATTCCATACGAATGCTACCTGACTCTATACCGCTTAAATAAAATCTACCATTTCCATCAGTTTTAGTCATGTGACCAGTGCCCAATACCACATTAACTCCCAATAAAGGTAGCTGAGTTTTGGTATCAGCCACTTGCCCTTGAAGGGTTACCAGAGCTGGATTGGAAATTTTCACTAAAGACGCATTGAATTGCAGATTGGTTCCGCCCAGCAGAAATACATCTCCAGTTGCGTTCAGATACCCATCCAGTGATGCTGTCACCACAACATTCCCGGGGATAATATTTGTTATTAAGAACTGCCCATCTTGTTTTGTGTAGGTTGATAGGTTCTCCATTCCACTAATTGAAATCAACACACCTCGTAGAGGTTCTCCTGTAATAGCATCTATCATCATCCCGGAAAGACTACTCTCCTTGCTGGTATTGGTTACCAGGTTTAATGTGACATCCCCTAGATCAACCGTTCCACCAGCCGCTGCCGAAATAGAAAAAAGCTGTGTCTGGTATCCATTTTTCGTTACTTCTACCGTGGCTGTGCCTGCAGGAACATTGAATATATTAAAACCACCTTGACTATCACTTTGTACGGAAAAAGTACTGTTAAGAACATGAATAATCGCATCCGTAATGGGTAATAAAGTGACTGCATCAATTACCTGCCCTGTTATTTGAATTGGATTGGCTAGCGGATTAACTTGCAAGTTGGTATTGTATGAAAGTACTTCCCCCGCAATTAACATGACAGTCGAATTAACAGGATAATAACCATGATTAGAGTTGCGGTTGTTGGTGCGTCTGGGCGTATGGGCTTGTGCTTGGTTAAAGCTGCTGAGTTAGCAGAAAACACTACTTTGGGTGCTGCTGTATCGCGCAGCGCTAGTGGTAAAGATGCCGGTGAATTAGCTGGCATTGGATCGTTAGATGTCAATATTAATGATGACTTAGGCAGTGTACTGGATCAGTTTGATGTATTAATTGATTTCACTGCGCCAGAGG
>ENA-OSET01003173-OSET01003173.1-sediment-metagenome-genome-assembly--contig:-NODE-3173-length-15289-cov-2.588286_pt1 | contig 15289 bp, 16 predicted proteins | sample MGYA00237882_ERZ534229 | MGnify/ENA primary metagenome ERZ534229 (study PRJEB26408, sample SAMN06266212) | sediment metagenome | isolation source: Hudson Canyon methane seep mesocosm | place... | reverse complement strand
ACGGACTTAGGCCTCAGTGAGCACACAGTAAAAAGCCACCTTTATAATATGTTTAAAAAACACGGGTTCAGAAATCGTCTGGAAGCCTGTGCTTGGGCCAGAGACAGCATTGAAATTAACGGAAAGTTTCCAGAGCACAGCAGTCACTACGCCAGCCCTGTACCGGCCTGAAACCGCTCGAAGACCTTGTCATCAGGCCTGCACGCAGGCCCCTCCGGCGCCTTACTGGAGAGTGAGATAAATTCAAGCTCGTTTTAAGTAAAATTAGTCTTGACACTTGATAATAGACCCTGAGAAACTGAATCCACATTGAAATGCATTAGAATTTCTCAATCATTAGCTTAATGATGACAGATTTCATTTGCTTCATTTAATTAGGGTCAAATTGTGAAACGTAAACTACCTCCACTCAATGCCCTGCGGGCTTTCGAAGCCGCCGCCCGACACTGCAGTTTCAGGCTTGCAGCCGAAGAGCTCAGTGTCTCGCACTCTGCCATCTCCCATCAGGTAAAGCTGCTGGAAGACCACCTGAATATTGAGCTATTTATGCGCAAGGCTCGCTCCGTCGACCTGACCAAATTGGGCCGCTTTTACTATCCTGTGCTTCGGGATGCGTTTGACCGGATGGCCGAAGGGACTGAGCTGATTCTGAAACCTCAGTCCGCTACTGTTATTACTGTCCATCTGTATTCCACCTTCGCCGTACGCTGGTTGATTCCCCGGCTGGCAGATTTTCAAAAGCAATACCCAGAGATTCAGGTTCGTCTCAATACCTCCCAGTATGATGTCGATTTCAATCATGACGATGTGGACGTGAGTGTCATGATTGGGTCCAACACCCGAAACGACATTCACTATGAATTGCTCTTTAACTCTAGAATATTCCCAGTCTGTAGCCCCGGTTATAGGGATTTACACAATATTGAAGAAGACGCTGCGTCACTGTCTAAACACACCTTGTTGCAGGTCTACCCCTCGGAACAGGATTGGTATTACTGGTTAAAATCCAACAATGCCGAGCAGGTCAATACCGATGAGGGGCTTCGTTTCGACAGCTACGATCATGCCATCTCCAGTGCACTTGCCGGCGTGGGTATTGCTCTGGGCATCACACCCTATGTGGAAAAAGAACTGCGTGAAGGACATCTGGTTGAGCCCTTTAACAAGCGCTTATCTCACCCCGACAACTGGTATCTTGCCTATCGCAAAGAGCGCCGGGACCAGCCAAAGATCAAAATATTTCAGTCCTGGCTAAAAGAGCAAATCGACAAAGACGAAGACATAGAGCCGCTGAACCCGGAGCCCTCCTAGGGAAACCTGACTCAATATTTATTTGCGCTGACATTTGCCGATTTTACAGGCAAAATGGCCCCCTTTTTTGCCAAGCCTACTCCACAGGAATTACCCCATGTCTACAGAACAAGCCCTGCAACAGCGCTGCGATGGTAAATGCGAACTGTGCGGTGCGCAAAGTCCGCTCTCCACCTTTGAAGTCAAACCCTCCGATGGTTCCGTCGATCAAAGTGTGATGTTATGTGAAACCTGCCTCGGCCAGATTAACGCGCCAGAAACCATGGACAGCAACCACTGGCGCTGCCTGAATGACAGCATGTGGAGCCAGGTGCCCGCAGTCCATGTGATGGCGTGGAGACAATTGACAGCATTGGTAAATATCGGCGAAAGCTGGGCACAAGAGCAACTGGACATGCTCTATTTGGAAGAGGATGTTAGAACCTGGGCAGAAGCCCTCAGTTCTGATGAAGTGGATGATCGGGAACCCACCCTTGACAGCAACGGAGCCCAGCTTTTTGCCGGCGACAATGTCACCGTGATCAAAGACTTGAATGTTAAAGGCGCTGGATTCACCGCAAAACGAGGCACCGCCGTTCGAAACATCTCGCTCACGAACAACCCGGAGCATATTGAAGGCCGTGTCAACGGCGTCAAAATTGTACTGCTGAGCTGTTATTTAAAGAAATCCTGATACATCGAGGGTGGCGGCACCTGCCTGACCACCCGCAATTTTGTGGGCCTGCCCCCATCAAGACAGCTTAAGCAATTTCTCGCAACACCACACCCGGCGCAACCGTCACCACCTGCCGACAACTGTAGACACCTAGCGCCCCGACCAACAAAGCGCCAACCAAAGGTCCCACCAACCAGAGCTCATAGTGCACCCTGAAGGGAATTTCGAAGACAAAACTTTGTAAGCCATAGAGCAGAATCTCTGCGCCAATCACGGCGAGAATACCCGCAAAAAGCCCCAGAACGCCAAACTCAACAGCCACTGTTCCCAATATCAGTTTGCGCCGGCTGCCGAGCGCCCGCAACAAACCTGCCTCCTGCATGCGGCTATCCATGCTGGCGTTCACTGCGGCAAATAAAACGAGCAAACCACTGGCCAATACCATCCAAAGAACACCCTCTACCCCTGCACTCACTCGCTCAACGATCGTTCGAATCTGGGCGATGACCTTGTCCATTTCGATAACCACTATCGTTGGATAGGCACGCAAAATATCATTGATCAAAAGCTTCTGGTCAGCGGGAATAAATAGGCTGGTCAGAAACATGGGAGAATAGGCATCCAGTGCTCCCGGCGAGAACAGGAAATAAAAGTTGGGGCGCATCGCATCCCAATTGAGATCACGGTAGCTGGCTACTTTAGCCTTTAGCTCCAGACCACCCATGGAAAAGACGACGGTGTCACCCAACGACAAACCCAAATTTTCCGCCAGCTCTCTTTCGACCGAGACTCCCAGCGTATCTTTGTTGTCAGCTTTCCACTGATCCCACCAAACACCTTCTACCAATTTATTGTCTTCAGGCAAATTCTCTGACCAGCTCAGGTTCAGCTCACGATTCCACGCTTCGTGTTTTTTGCTATCCTGATCCTCCGCCTTATCTTCATTAATTTGCAAGATCCGGCCTCGAACCATCGGATACAAACCGCTGGTCGTGAGCCCTTCTGCACTCACCATTTTCTCCAATGGCTCAACTTGCCAGGGCGCAATGTTCACCAAAAAATGGTTGGGCGCATCATCCGCCAATTGAAATCGCCATTCGTCAATTAAGTTGGTTCGCACGGTTGTCAAACTCAGCAGCAACATAAATGCCGTTGAAAAAACCAAAATTTGAACCAGACTGTGACCGCGTCTTCGGTCCAGGCTCGCAAGTGCCAGACGCCAAATATGGCCTTTCTTAGCGGCCAGCTTCCGACCGAGCTTTAACAAAACTGTTGCACCGAGTAGCGCCAGGCCTGCAATCACCCCGAAACCTGCACTCACACTACCCGTGAGCCGCAGATCACCACTGTAGAGATAGATCAGGGTGAGAACGGCGGCGACGCCTAAAAGCCCCTGCAGGCCCCTGCGCAGAGGATTGACCTCTAGATCTCGACGCAAAATTTTGATGGGTGGCACTAAGGGCAAATGCCAAAGCGGCGGCATGGCAAAAAACAATACACACACCAAGCCCGTTAAAGCTCCCATGACATAAGCGGTGACACCTCCCGAGGCCAGCTCAACATCAAAGTATTGCAAGACAAAGTACCCGGCACCCCGCTGCAGCAATTCACCTAATGCCAAACCAAACACCGATGCCAGCAGACCCAATAATAACAGCTGAATCACATAGAGCCTGCGAATGCGCCAGGCGCCAGCGCCCAAGCTTTTCAACAGCGCCACCTGATCGACATGCCGCGCGGCAAATCGTTGAGAGGAGATGGCGATAGCAACACCCGCCAGCAATACACCAATCACGCCAGCCAACATTAAAAAACGTTGCCCCCGATCCAGTGTGCGAGCCAGACCCCGCTGGGCGGACTCCAAATCGACAACCCGTTGATGCTCTGTAAGCAGAGGTTTCAGCGCTTCCATAAAGGGCTTTAAAACCGATTCCGGCGCGGCAAGCAATAGATTATAAGTGGCCCGACTCCCCGGTTGAATGACTTCGGTTGCGGGCAAGTCCGCGGCGTTCATCATGAGCCGTGCGCCAAAGAGTGAAAATCCGTCACCGCGGTCCGGCTCACTGACCACCACTTGGGTCAATGTCAGTGCTTTTTCACCGACAAATACCTCATCCCCCACCTCCACATTCAGCAGGGGTAATAAGCGAGAATCTACCCAGGCCTCGCCCGCGGGGGGAATGTCAGTGGCGACAGCGTGTTCCGCGGGATTTGAAGAAAACGGTACCTGACTTATCACCAACTTACCGGCAAGCGGATAACCTGGAGATACGGCCTTCACCGACGCCAGGTGCATGTCATCGCCCGCAAACACCATAGAAGAAAATACGGTTACCTCCGCATGGGCAACCCCGGCTTTGTCGGCTGCAACAGTCCACTGGGGATCAAAACCATTGCTACTGCGAACAATGTTATCGGCGCCCAGGAAGCTGTTGGACTCTTTGATCAGGGCCGATTCCAAGCGGTCTGTAAACACGCTGATTGCGCAGACAACCGCCACGGCCATCATCAGGGAGAAACCTAATATTCTGACCTCTCCACTACGCCAGTTACGCCATAACAGGCGTAGAGGCAACATCAGGCAAGCTCCACGGAAGCTGCGGCCTCAAGTGGCACTACTTTGCCCGCTTCTAATTGCAAACGATGTTGGCACAAGCGGGCCAGTCGCTCCTCATGAGTCACCAGAACCAGCGTTGTGCCCTGCTCTCGATTCAGTTCGAATAATAACTCTATGACTTTGGCGCCGGTCACCGTATCGAGATTGCCGGTGGGCTCATCCGCAAACAAAATGGCCGGCTCACTGGCAAATGCGCGTGCAATTGCCACCCTTTGCTGCTCTCCACCCGAAAGCTGCTTGGGGTAATGATGCAGGCGCTCCAGCAGGCCCACACGGGTTAAAAACCCCTTGGCCTTTTCCCTAGCCCCTGAAACACCATGTAATTCCAGCGGCATCATGACATTCTCCAGTGCACTCAGGCCCGGCAGCAATTGAAACGACTGAAAGACAAAGCCGACACTTTGCGCTCGCACCCGTGCCCGGCCTTCCTCATCCATTGCGGTTATCTCCTCTCCTTCCAGAGACACGCTGCCCGACGAAGGCAGGTCCAGGCCGGCAAGAATACCCAGCAACGTGGACTTCCCCGATCCTGAAGCCCCCGTAATCGCTAAACTTTCACCCTTGCCCAGCGATAGAGAGACATCGTCGAGAATGACCAGCTCTCCCTCGGTGGTACTTACGTGTTTGCCAATTTGATGTGCGTTGATCATGGTAATAGGGTGCCTTTTACGAGTATTAAGGGGATTGTTTATGCTGCTCGAGCACATGTCAAAACGGTTCACAATTCTTTACCCAGTCACGACAGATAAAAACGTTTACCCCGGTGGCCAGATCTTGGTTTAATAGGGCCGAAACTGTTCATCCATCATTCACGAGGACGCCGTGCCAAAGCTACTTTTTTCTCTCGTTTTACTACTGAGCTTATCCGCTGCCAGCAGCGCCAAAACACTACTGGTTCTGGGTGACAGCTTGAGCGCGGGCTACGGAATTGGCCCCACGGAAGGCTGGGTCAGCCTACTGCAGCAGTCGTTTTCCGATAGCGCCCGGAAAGACGCGCCCCACAAAATTGTCAATGCCAGTGTGAGCGGCGAAACCAGCGGCGGCGCCCTGGCACGACTGCCGGCATTACTCAGCGCCCATTCGCCCGATATCGTGATCGTAGAGCTTGGCGGCAACGACGGCCTGCGGGGTCATGCAATCAAAATTTTGCGGCAAAACCTTAGCCAAATTGTCCATCTTAGCCGCGAAGCCGGTGCCAAACCCCTGTTACTTGGCATGCAGATTCCCCCCAACTATGGCCAGCGTTATACCAAACAATTCACCCAGGTATACAGTGACTTGGCGGAGGCGGAATCCCTGCCCCTGGTTCCATTCTTTTTAGACAAGGTGGCACTGAGAACAGAGTGGATGCAAGCCGACGGCATTCACCCTCGGGCAGAAGCTCAGCCACAACTACTGAACAATGTACTGCCCCACTTAACCCCCTTGTTAGCCCCTTAAGACCACTATAAAAAAACGTTTGATCGAGTCAAAACCCACCGGAGGCCGTTTTTTACACGGCCTCCAGATACTCCACCATGAACTGCAAGGTCTGACGGCCCCTGAATTCGTTGACATCCAAACGATAGGCTAATTTCACTCTGCCCGTATCTTGGTTAGGCCAGAGTGCCAAATCCACATTAAACGCAATCGCATCGATGAGTCGTTCACCTTTTGCGTCGGGCGATACCACCATTTTTAAATGTTTTGCGCCAACAATCCGCTGCTGCATCAGATAGAATTCACCATCAAAAACCGGTTCGGGAAAGTGCTGCCCCCAGGGGCCGGCTTCACGCAACTCGTGGGCCATGGGCAGGTTCATGTCTGCCTCACTCAAATCACCGTCAGACAAGATACAGGCTTGCAAATCGTCACTGTGTAGCTGCCGTCTCACCTCTGCGTCGAAGGCTGTCTTAAAGTCTTCAAATTTTGCCTTGTCCAGACTCATGCCCGCGGCCATGGCATGCCCGCCAAATTTACTTAACAAACCTGGGTTAGAGGAGGCTACTGCGTCCAGGGCATCGCGGATGTGCAAACCTTTGATGGAGCGAGCAGAACCTTTGATTTCACTGTCACCGGCGTCCGCAAAGGCAATCACCGGCCTGTGATAGCGGTCTTTTATCCGGGAGGCTAAAATACCGATCACGCCTTGATGCCACGCGGGATCATATAGACACATACCCCAGGGCAATTCCTCGCCATCCTGGCCCGCCTGCACCTTGCCCAGCGATGCAAGCGCCTCCTCCTGCATACTGCTTTCAATCGCCTTTCGGTCTCGATTGAAATCATCCAGCTCCAGCGCCATCTCTCGGGCGAGCTCCTCTGCGTCGCACATCAAACACTGGATACCGAGGGACATGTCGTCGAGACGGCCGGCGGCGTTTAATCTTGGCCCCACCGCAAATCCCAAATCGGAGGCAACGATACGCTCCCTTTGCCGCCCTCCCAGTTCTAGCAATGCCAATAGACCAGGCCGGGCGCGGCCAGCCCGGATACGCTGCAGGCCCTGCCGGACTAGAATCCGGTTGTTGTGATCTAGAGGCACAACATCCGCCACAGTCCCCAGAGCCACAAGGTCGAGATAATTCGCCAGATTTGGCTCCTTCAAACCTTGCTTATCAAACCACGCAATGTCCCGAAGACGAGCGCGCAAAGCACTCATGACATAAAAAATGACACCCACGCCGGCAAGATTTTTACTCGGGAAATCACACCCCTCCTGGTTCGGATTAACAATCGCATTGGCGTCTGGCAGCTCACGGCCCGGCAAGTGGTGGTCTGTCACCAAAACATCTATGCCAAGAGCACGAGCCGCGGCGACACCTTCGATACTCGAGATGCCATTGTCGACGGTAATGATAAGGTGAGGTCGCTGTACCGCAGCAACCTTCACAATCTCCGGACTCAGACCGTAGCCGTAGTCGAAGCGGTTCGGCACCAGGAAGTCAACTGAGTGCAAGCCCATTGCACGCAGCGCCAGCAGCGCAACCGCACAACTGGTTGCACCGTCCGCATCAAAATCCCCCACTATCAGGACCTTCTGTTGCTGCTGCAGCGCCGTTACCAAAAGGTCCGTCGCCTGCTTAAGCCCTTTTAGTTGTCCGGGTGGCAGAAGGTCACTTAAGGCCTGGCGCGTCTGGCTTTCCTGATTCAGGCCGCGTGCACTATAGATGCGTTGCAACAAAACCGGCATCTGACTGCCAAAAGCTGCGTTGTTCAAATCGGCTTCACGCCGTTTAATTTGTGTAAGCATAAGATCGGAACACTATTGACTTAATATCGTATACGCATGTTAGGAAGCTCAGCCCTCCCTGACAATAGCCAAAACAAAAAACTTGACAGCGACGCGTGAAGACACGGACAATAAGCCGAATCATTATTCTACTTTTGATCCCGAAACAACGGTTTCCCGGGATAAAGCTGTACCTGGAGGTGCCCATGACAAAACTAAAACGAATCCTGACCGCAGTTGATGACCCAGAGACCGGTCCCGTTTCAGCAGATAAGCTGATCAGCGGCACGCCTATGCAAATTACCGCCAACCAATTCACCAATAGCAACGAGAATTTCTTTTGCGGTATTTGGTCCTCCGATAGTGGCAAGTGGAATGTTAGTTACACGGAAGATGAATTTTGTTACTTGGTGAAAGGCCGGGCAATCGTAACTGACAGCGAGGGCCACAGTGAAACAATTGAGGCCAACGAAGCCTTTGTGATTCCCGCCGGTTTTGAAGGCACTTGGGAAAGTGTGGGAGAGACCCAGAAGTTTTACGCCATTTACGAAGCATAGATCTAAACACAAACATCTCATTGAGAACTTAGATTGAAGGGGGAGTGTATGACACTCCCCTCTTTGACCCGTGCCCCTAACTGCGAATTCCCGCTGATTCCTTGATCCACCCGGCTATATCTGCCACTCTCCCTGTTATCACCTACACCTAACACTACAGGGAATTATCATGTTTGGAGTTGATTTTACGGTTATTGTTTTTCTGATTCTTTCTATTTCCGTCATTTTAATGGGCGTTAAGAGTGTTCCACAGGGGCATGAATGGACCGTTGAACGGTTTGGCAAATACACCAAACTATTGCACCCCGGACTTCACCTCATTATTCCCTTTGTTGACAGAATTGGTCGTCAGCAAATAGTCATGGAGCAAGTGCTTGATGTGCTTCCACAGGAAGTTATCAGTGCCGACAACGCCATGGTTACTACCGACGCGGTGTGTTTTTACCAGGTGCTCGACTCCATTAAAGCCTCCTATGAAGTCAACGATCTGGATCGTGCGATGCAAAATTTGGTGATGACTAATATTCGTGCGGTCTTAGGTTCGATGGAGTTGGACGCCATGTTGTCCAACCGGGATCAGATTAATACCTCCCTTCTAAAGAAAGTCGACGAGGCCACCAACCCCTGGGGAATCAAAGTTACCCGTATTGAAATCAAAGATATTACGCCACCCAGGGACCTGGTTGATTCGATGGCCAATCAGATGAAGGCAGAGCGTGACAAACGTGCATTGGTTCTGAAGGCGGAAGGAGAACGACAAGCGGCAATCACAGTCGCTGAAGGTGAAAAGAAAGCCCTGGTATTAAACGCCGAAGGTGAACGAGAAGCCGCGTTTCTTGAAGCCGAAGCCAGGGAGCGAGCGGCCCAGGCGGAAGCCAAGGCAACGATCATGGTCAGCCAAGCGATCGAAAAAGGCAACTCACAGGCAATCAATTATTTTATCGCACAAAAATATGTTGAGGCGCTGGGTCAAGTGGCCAGTGCCGATAACAGTAAAGTCATTATGATTCCACTGGAAGCCTCCAGTGTCATTGGCTCAATTGATGGAATTAGTGAGCTATTGAAGTCGAATAAAAATACGACCGGAGCCTGATTATGCTGGATTTTTTGACAACGATGGGCCCGTGGCAATGGCTAACCGCAGCGGGTATTCTGCTGTTATGTGAACTATTTTTACCTTCAGGCTTCTTTCTGGGTATGGCCGCGGCAGCAACCAGTGTTGGTTTAACCCTGTTTGTCTGGGACCTCGATTGGCAAGTTCAATTCGCCGCTTTTGGTATGTTGGCCGTCGTTTTCACAGTTTTATATTGGAAATTTTTTAAGCCGTTTAATCAGGCGCAAGACGGACAACAAAAACTCAATGACCGCAGCGCCCAACAGACGGGGCGCATTGCCGTGATTATCGAAGACCCCCAAACACGTATTCAAAAAGCGCAACTGGGCGATACCCTTTGGGCCTTTGAGTGCAGCGCCCACCTCAACACAGGTGATAAAGTGCGAGTTTTATCCGCCGAAGGTATGTCACTGATTGTCGAACCTTGCGAGTCCGAGTAAAAAATTAAAAGAACCAACCGTCGATAGCATCATCCAGCGACTTCTTACAGGATCTTAGCTGTGCCCCGTAAGAAGCTGCGCGACCTTCCACTTTTCTCGCCACCGGCAATAACCAGGCTTTATTTTTGTAGGTTTTTCGCTTAAATCCGCCCCTGCCTTCATGATAAGCAAGATACTGGTTGTAAGTGTCCCATTTCGACACCTTCAACTGGGCTTGCGTGCCGTGGGTATACCACCCGACAAAATCGATGGCGTCTTCAAAATCATCACGGTCAGCCCCATAACGACCTGTACTTTTTTTATAGTCACTCCACGCAGGGTTCTGAGCCTGGGCATAACCGTAGGCAGATGAGCGGCGAGGCAGGGGAATAAAGAGAAACCAATTACGTTTGGGTTGGGCATCGTGAACAAAACGAGACTCTTGATGGAGAATCGCCATCATCACCTGAATAGGGGTTCCCCAGCGTTTGTTGGCATCAACCGCGGCTTCATACCAGTCCGTTTCACCTCGAAAGATATGGCACAGGTCATTCATATTGCTTGGTCTATAAGTGGCGCAACTGCTTATCGCCAACAAACTTAGACATAAACTTAACCGGGTAATGACTTTATTCACGACGGTGTTTGAACCCCTAACAATCAATGTAGAGGCCACAGTCTAACTCAACAAAGCCCTTGCTTGAATAAACTATTCATCCACGGGCATTGCCAAACGCCCCAGCTGCTTTGACACCAAGCTGCTGATGTACAAATGGGATGCCGTTTCTGCCGCGCCGGTACTCAAGGGATAGCGCCCAGAGGGATCCTGTAAACTCTGCAAAACCTTTCCTTTGGCGTTAAAAGCTAACACGTGAGCGTATGATACTGCTTTTGGCCTGATGGCGGCCGGCAAACGCTGCACCACTTTACGTAAAAAAGGTTTGGCCGATAATTTGTCGACCAAGGTATTGCGAGGTGAGGTAAATCCCACCCAAAAGCGCCCCTCCCTACCCCTGGACAGGTTGTCGGGAAAGCCTGGTAAATTATCTAGCAAAACCTCATGTTCGCCCTTGCGGTCGCCCTGCAACCAGACTTTATGTACTCGATAAGCTCCCGTTTCACTCACCAGCACAAATTGATTGTTAGGGTCAATCGCCACACCATTGGCAAAATTCAAACCCAACATTAATACTTTACTGCTCTGTGTTAGCGGGTTGTAAGCAAACAAACGACCACGTCCACCGTGTTCCAAAATATCCAGTAAGCTGGCTTTTAACGTGCTCTGCTGGGCTTTGGCGGAATGTTTGTCTGATGAATCTGTAAAATAAACAATCCCATCATTGCCTATGTCTAAATCATTAACGTATAAAAGAGGCCGATTGTCATGAGAGCTTTTAACAACATGAAGCTCTCCCTCAGGTGTTGCCCGTAATAACCCTCGAAAAGCATCTGCTATCCATAAATTACCTGCATGGTCAAAACCGATACCCAATGGGCGCCCTTCGGTATTAATCCATTCGGAAAACTCTGGGTTCTGGTCGCTGCGCCGCATGATCCAGCCTTCGTGGGTTGCCACGTAAATATCGCCGCGAGCATTGATGGCCACCGCCTCCGGCCCATGGTTATCGCCCAAGGGTAACAACTCCAAATCCCCCAAAGCCTCATTGGTTTCAAAGTCGCCGATATAACCTGGAGCACTGGGCGCCGACCAAGAGTGAGGTTCAACCGGTACCGGCCACAAACACAAATAGGCAAGGCAAAGTACAAACATCCACAGTAACATTCTAGGCCAAGCATTTTGCACGTTAAAACGAAAGGTCATCTACATTTCCTGCCAGGTTTAGTCAAAGCGCATGTCGTAGGGAACGGTGACATTGCTTGGGTGATCGGGGCGCTCCCCTTGCCCTTTGCGGTAATTACGTAACTGAAAGACATAGGCCAACACCTGTGCAACCGCCACATAAAGTCCACCCGGAATTTCATCGTCCACCTCTGTTGTGTGGAAGATCGCGCGCGCCAACATTGGAGATTCAATAATCTCTACATCGTGTGCTTCGGCAATTTCGCGAATTTTCATCGCAATATGATCGCCGCCCTTGGCCAACAGCACGGGTGTATTCATCGAATCAGGATCGTATTTCAATGCTACCGCGTAATGGGTCGGGTTAGTGATCACGACGTCGGCCTCAGGTACCGACGCCATTTGACGATTGGTGGCCATCTCCCGTTGCAACTGGCGAATCCGACCCTTAACCTCGGGTTTACCCTCTGTATCTTTGTGTTCATCTTTAATGTCTTGCATCGACATTTTCAGTTTTTTGGCATGCTCAAATATTTGAAAAGGCACATCGATGGCAGCGATAATCAAGGTTGAAGCAGACAGGGCGATTGCCGCCCAGGCACTGATCTCCAAGGATCTTACGATGCCCGTTCGCACATCGAGAGAAGCCAGTGCCAGCATTTCATCCTGTAAACTCATTAAAAGCACAATGGCCAACACCAGAACCACCAAGACTTTGCCCAGTGCCTTGCCAAGCTCCACGAGAGCCTTAAAACCAAACATGCGTTTCAGACCAGCAGCGGGATTCATTCGACTCATTTTGGGCGCCATCGCTTTGGCACTCATAAGCCACCCCCCAAGCGCAATAGGGCCGGCAATCGAAGCAACCAACAATATTAAAAAAAGCGGTCCAAGTGCCGTTAGCCCATCGTAAAATGACGATGCCAGGTGCAATACCATCATATTAGTATCGAACACGACTTCACGCTCAAAGGAAAAGTTATACCGTAGAATATTGGCCAGCCGAGTGGCGATAAACTGACCAAAAATATAGAGGCCGATGGTACCGGCAAGTAAGATGGCGCTGGTAGTCAAATCCCGCGAACGCGGAATCTGGCCCTCCTCCCGAGCCTTTTCGAGTTTTCGGGGTGTGGCCTCTTCTGTTTTTTCCTGACTGCTGTCGCCTTCAGCCATCAGTAGACTCCAAGCACATTTTTCACCATCGCCATGCCTTCGGCAAGAAAGGTATTGTAGTTAGGTAAAAAACTGGCCAAGCCAAACCAAATCAAAATCAGGCCAAATACAAGCGTAATTGGAAAACCCACCGCAAAAACATTCATTTGTGGTGCCGCTCGACTCATGACACCAAAGGCGAGGTTGACCACTAGCAAACTGGTCAGCAAAGGCAGGGCAATGACCATAGCACTGCCAAACATCCAGGAGCCCATGCCAGCGATATCAAAAAAGACCTGCACGCCTACTCCTTCACCACCCACGGGCAAAGTTCTGAAACTTTGCACCAGCAAGTCAATTATCAACAGGTGCGCATTAACACTCAAAAAAAGCAAGGTGGCCATCATTAAGTAAAACTGCGAAATAACGGTCACACTGACGCCGTTGGAGGGGTCGTTCATAGACGCAAAACCCAGCCCCATTTTCATTGCAATGAACTGGCCCGCCAGCACAAACACTTGCATCACGACCTGTAGGATAAAACCCATCGAGACGCCAATAACCACTTGCTGAAGCACGATGAGCAAACCCTGGATTGATATTGGATCAACGGCTGGCACGGCTGGCAACAAGGGCACAACCAACAGCGTAACCATTACCGCCAACGCCATTCGTGCCTTAGCATTAATCAAACGTGAACCCAATACGGGAACCGCCATAAAGAAGGACGCAATACGGAACAGTGGCCACAAGTACTGACCGACAAACTGCCCTATTTCCGCCTCGGTGACGACCATTACATCAACCGATCAAGAAAGGGATATTAGTAAAGAGGCGGGTAAACAAATCCATAAACCCGGAGATGAGCCAGGGCCCGGCTATCATTATTGTGGTCAGGGTTACCACCAAGCGCGGTAAAAAGCTCAAGGTCTGCTCGTTAATCTGAGTGGCGGCTTGAAACATACTCACCATCAAGCCCACCAGCAGACTCGGCCCGACGATCACAACAACCATCAGTACTGTCAAATAAAAAGCATCTGCAAACAAGTCCATCACAACTTCAGGCGTCATGATTCACTCCTATCGCCCACAGGCGTCAAACAGCAAAACTCGAGGCGAGTGTGCCAATCACCATCGCCCATCCATCCACTAATACAAACAACATAATTTTGAACGGCAAACTAATAATCAATGGAGACAACATCATCATACCCATGGCCATCAAGACACTGGCAACCACGATATCAATGACCAAAAAGGGGATAAACAAAATAAAACCTATCTGAAAGGCCGTTTTCAATTCACTGGTCACAAATGCGGGCACCAGTATCGAAAAAGGCACCTCTTCCGCAGAGGCGATCTGTGTATCGTCTGCTATTCGCATAAATAAATCCAGATCAGACTCCCGGGTCTGGGCCAGCATAAATTTATGAAAAGGTTCGGCTGTACGGGTTAATGCATCCCGGGCATTAATTCGCTCTTCCATATAAGGCTCAAGCGCGGTTTCATAAACCTTCTCAAAGACAGGTGTCATAATAAACATTGTCAAAAACAAAGCCAGGCCAATCAGGATTTGATTGGATGGTGCCTGCTGCACCCCCATAGCCTGCCGCAAAATCCCAAAAACAATAATGATACGGGTAAAACTGGTCATCATCATCAATAGGGTTGGCAACAAGGTCAACACTGTCATGATGGCGAGAATTTGCAACGTCACCGTATAACTTTGCGAGCCATCCGCAGCAGTTTGTACCGTTAAGGCTGGTAAACCTGGAATACCTGGCAAAGCACTGCTTGGGTTAACGGGCGTCGCTACTGGTTCGAGGCTGGGCGTAGTATCGTTTGTTTGCGCTTGTGACAAGGGCACCCAAACCAGACTCAGTAAAGACATCGCCAGCAAAGCGAGAAGAGTCTTGCGTAAATTCAAATTCATACGCAACATCAAGCCTGATCCTTTTGCATAAACTGCTTTAACTTTTGACTAAAGTCCACGGGCTTTTCTTGCGTTGCTTGAGCGATAACGGCTTCATCAAAACTGTGGAGGCGGGTTATTTGTTGAGCCGTGATACCCAACAAGATCTGTTCACCATTGATATCGAGCACGACCACTTTTTCGCGAGTGCCAAGCGACAGACTGGCGACCACCTTCATCGGACCGGTGCTTAGAAAGGAGCCCTGCCCCATCCGTTTCAACACCCACCCTAATACGACAATCAGGAAGAGCACAGCCAACAAGGCCACCATGACTTCACCGAGCATCGCACCACTGTTAAAGGAACTTGGGGCAGCAGTTTCATTCATCGGCATTTACCTGTTAGCGCAGTTTCTTGATACGTTCAGCGGGGCTGATCACATCGGTCATACGGATGCCAAATTTTTCGTTGACCACAACAACCTCGCCGTGAGCAACCAAAGTGCCATTAACCAGCACATCGAGAGGCTCGCCCGCCAG
>ENA-OSET01003169-OSET01003169.1-sediment-metagenome-genome-assembly--contig:-NODE-3169-length-15293-cov-4.260778_pt1 | contig 15293 bp, 13 predicted proteins | sample MGYA00237882_ERZ534229 | MGnify/ENA primary metagenome ERZ534229 (study PRJEB26408, sample SAMN06266212) | sediment metagenome | isolation source: Hudson Canyon methane seep mesocosm | place... | reverse complement strand
ATCAAAATCAGGCTAAGGCTTTAGCACTTGCAGAAGCAGGCATTTGGCGTGGGGCGGCAATGGTATTAAATCGTTCTATCGCTGACAGCAATGGTGAAAAATTTAATTTGGCAGGTTCAGTTTACGAGCTTGAATCTGATAAAGGTGACTTACTCGTTTCATTGCAATCCTGTAGTGGTTTGGTTGATTTGAATCGTGCACCGCCAGAAATTATTAAAGGTGTATTAGCAGCCGTAGTTTCGTCGCCAGAAAGGGTAGATGAGATATCAGATTCATTACTGGATTGGCGTGATGAGGATGATTTAAAACGGTTAGCCGGTGCAGAACGAGATGATTATGACTCTTTGGGTCTAGCTTATGGGCCGAGCAATGGTTTGATGAATAGTGTGAGTGAGTTGGCACGAGTGATTGGCGTCACACCAGATATATATGAAGAGTTGAAATTGATGATGACGGTGTATTCGGGGCAATCTCGTATCGATATTGGTTCGGCTCCTGAACAAGTAATGGAATCATTACCTGGGATGGAAGCTTCTGTAGTAGAAACCATCATGTCAGGCCGTGAGACAGGCAATAAACATTTAGATTTAACACAAATCCCTTCTGAAACAAGGAAGTATATCGGGGCAGGTCAGAACGAATTTATTCGAATCAGCAGTTTTGCAACAGTAAACGGCACGGTTTCGGGGATTAATTCGGTGATTAAACTGGAGGCGACAAAACAGCAACCAGTGACAGTGATGACGTGGCGTCAGAATATTGATGCAGCATTTTTGGATGGAAGTTTGAACCGTGAACAAGAAAGCGATAGTAAAATTAATTAAGGCAGCCTTTAGCTGGTGGTGCCAAGGTTTACTCGCTTGGCTTCCAGATGCGTTGTCTTTAAAAACTCGGCCTAAGCCTTATATTCAATGTGCTGTTGAAGGCGATGCTGCCACTCTCAGCCTAATCAATAAAAAAGGTATCCAACAAGATAAATTACAGTTTGAGATGTCATTAAACAGTGAACAGGCCGCGGTGAAGGCTTGGATTAATCGACCTAATAAATGTGATCAAATTTTATTGGTTCAGGAACAGCAAAGCCTTGTAACACAAATACAAATGCCCGCTCAGGCTAAAGACAACCTTAATGAAATGATTACGTTTGAGATTGAGCGCCAAACGCCATTCTCTTCAGATAAGGTCTACCATGGTTTTCAGCTTAATGAAGATAACGATCAGACGACTCAGTCTTTATCGGTGAGATTAGCGGTAGCACCGAAGCAAGTTGTCAATGATCTTCTTGAGCGTTTATCGACATACTCTTTGAGTTTCTCATCGTTATTGATTGTTGATGATAAACAACGGCAGATAAAGCTCTCATTAGCAGATGTAGATCAGAGTTCAATCGAATCCAGTGGCTTGAATGTGTGGCTGACGAGTTTGCTGGTGCTGTTAACGCTGATGCTTTTCTACAAACCGGTGATGTATTTCCAAGAGCAACTTGAACTGATAGAACCCAGAATTTCAGAAGTAAAAAAACAGGCTCAGTTTGTCAGTGAGTTAAAACAGCAAAATAAAAAAATGTCTGCCCATTTCCAATTTCTGGATACCAAGCTGGATGACTATAACTTAAGGTTAGATATTTTAAGTGAATTAGCACAACGCTTACCTCAACATACCTGGTTGGAATTCAGCGAAATCAAAGACAAAAAACTGAGTTTGTATGGTCAGTCTGAAGCAGCAACAGATTTGATTGAGATTTTGATCAATACCGAGCTGTTTGACTCGGTTCGTTTCACCTCACCATTAACGAACGATGTTAAATCAGGAAAAGACCGCTTTCGCCTTGAAGCAATGTTAAAAACGAGAGAGGCTAACGCTGATGGAGTTTAAGCAGGGCAGCACACTTCATCGCTATAGTGCGTTATTTATCTTGATACTGTTGATGTATTTGTTAGCAAGCGCGGTACTGTTTTTGCTCGAGCTGCAAACAGAAGCAAAAGAACAATATGAAGATGCACAGTTTCAATTGCAGAAATATCAAAACATAGCGGATAGCATAGCCAAACATCAAGTTGAAAATGAGACCTTGGCTGCATTACTTGTTGAAGATGAACGTTATCTTTCGGCTAAAAATAAATCTTTGGCTGGGGCAAAAATTCAACAAGATCTCAGGCAGATCATTGATAACGCTGGTGCAAAGCTGATCAGTATGCAGGCAGTGAATACTCAAGATGATGAAGAAATAGATGTACAACCCGTCACGGTGAAACTTCGTTTAAGGCTCGATGATGAATCACTGGTGAAGGTGTTGCATGAGCTTGAAAGTCGAACTCCTTTGGGCTTTGTATACAACTTAAAAATACAACGAAAAACATCGCGTGCTAACCGAAATAAAAACAAGACCGAAACAGCCATTTTAGATACACATATCGAATACACCTCGTTTATGGAAAGACAAGATGACGTCTAAAATGATTTCTTGGATTTTATTGCTAACGTGTCTTTTATTGGGGATATGGCTAGTCATGCCTTATCCACACGCTGAGCTGCAAGAAACGTCTGAAATGACTGAGTCAACAGCTGCAAAAGAAGGTTCGCAAGACTATTCTGCTAGGCAATATCAACCGGAAGATCTGGATAATTATTCAGCCATCTCCGATATTCCTTTGTTTAACCCTGATCGTAAACCCGTGGAAAAGCTAGAAGAAAAAACGGTTGAAACAGCGGTTGTCGATAAAATGGAAGAAATACCAATGCCAGAAGTGGAAGTGTTTGAAAACCCACCCCGTTTAGTTGGTGTGATGATGGTGGAGGAAATTGAAATGGCTTTTGTCCTAGGTGAGCAAGATAGCGAGGTAGTGAGCCTAGCGTTGGGAGAAGAATATAAAGACTGGACCCTAAGCAAGATCGATTCAACACAGATAACCATGACGCGTAATGAGAGTGACACCGTTATTGCGATGGACTGGTTAGGCCAAGAAATTTTGCAAGCAGAAATTGAGTTTGAAGCACCACCAGTGCCAGCCAAACAACAAGTTAAATCGCCTCTAGTTCGGAGGAGTACGAATACACCGACAAGGCCATCGTTTGAGTTAGAAGAAAGAGTAGAAATGCAGTTGGATCAGACCTTCTGATATGCGTTCTCTAGTTGTTGATATTTAGGTTTAAAAATAAAGATGATAAATATGCAGATTATTAAAGCAATGAATAACACGGCAGTTATGCGTCGCTCAGGCATTTTCGCTTTAGTCATGATATTGCTATTGCAAACAGGATGTATCCAAAACCCTTTACGGGCACAGGATCGTCCAGTGCCAGACATTCTTGGTGAGGAGCTTGTACCGGTTAAGACGGATGTCACACCTGACCAACCCGTTGCAAAAGTGGAGTCTAATCAGCCTTTGAATCCAGTTGTGGAAATTCAAACAGGTAAAAAGAATATATTGGGGCCTGAACGTTCACATGCAGCTAAACATATCACCGAAGAAGAAGGTGGCATTAATTTAAACTTTCAAAACCTCGATTTACAGGCCTTTGTTCAAGCCGTATTGGGTGATGCATTAAAAGAAAACTATGTGATAGACCCAGCGGTGAGTGGCACGGTCACTATTCAAACCGTACGACCATTACCAGAAGATGCATTGCTTGGTGTCTTACAAGAAGTATTGTCATTAAATGGGGCAACGATGGTGCTCACCGAAGGCCGGTATCGCATTATGCCTTTGAGCAAAGCCGCTCAATTACCTGTTGTCACCCGGGTTAAACGATTACAAAACCAAGGTTTTGGTTTGCAGATTGTGCCGCTAGAATTTATCGGGGCAACAGAAATGGCCCAGATCTTACAACCCACCATGAAAACTCAGGGCGTGGTCTACACTGACAAACGTCGAAATTTATTGATCTTGTCTGGCAGTGAAGCCTTGCTGACAAGCATGATGGATATGATCACCATTTTTGATGTCGACTGGTTGGAAGGAAAATCGATTTCTTTATTCCCACTACGTTTTGTGGAACCAGATGTTTTAGTACAAGAATTAGAACGCGCTTTGGATGGCAAAGGGGGAGAGTTATTTGATGGGCTAGTGCGTTTAATCCCTATTGAGCGTATGAATGGTATTTTGGTGGTCAGTAATACCCAAAAATACTTACAAGAATTGGGTGCATGGATCAAACGATTGGATGTATCCAACGACAAAGTGGATAAACGTTTATATGTTTACCATCTCAAAAATACCAAAGCAGTTGATATCGCTGAAACCTTAACGAGTATTTTCAGTGAAAGTAGCTCTTCAGATAATGTAAGGCCTGACGCACAAGTATCACCGAATGCTCAGGCGGTAACGTTAACATCAGCTGGCGAAACCCAACCTGCGGCAACGCCCGCCTCTTCGGGTGACAGTTTTGCCATTTCAGATGAAACCGATGTTCGCATTATTGCCGATGAAGTGAGTAATACCTTAGTTATTATGGGTACGTCTCGTGAATATGAAATGGTGGAATCTGCTATTCGTAAACTTGATATCTTGCCCAAACAAGTCTTGGTTGAAGCTACCATTATTGAAGTTAGCTTAACGGGTGATTTGAACTATGGTGTCGAGTGGTTCTTCAAGAATAATGGTGTTAACGGCAATAAAACTGGCCAAGGCCAATTTAGTATTGGCGATGATGGTATAGCACCGCAGGCCGGTTTTTCTTACAGCATTGTAGATAGTCTTGGTGATGTTCGAGTGGTATTAAATGCCTTGGAGTCTGAAACTAATGTTCAGGTTCTATCATCACCGTCGATCATGGTATTGGATAATAACTCAGCGACCATCAATGTTGGTGATGAAATCCCGGTGCCAACTCGTCAATCAAATAGCAATATTGATCCAGCGGCACCCACCGTTAATGAAATCCAATACCGAAATACCGGTATTTTGTTAGAGATTTCACCGCGCATTAATGCTGGCGGATTAGTGACTTTGGAAGTTAAACAAGAAGTCAGTGACGCGGTTGATACCGTGTCTTCAGGTATCGATGCCCCCACTATTCAACAACGGACTATTGAAAGCACGGTGGCCATTCAAAGTGGTCAAAGTGTGATTTTAGGGGGGTTGATTCGTGATAACCGTTCAGATACGGATAGTCGCGTACCGTTATTGGGTAATCTTCCTATTGTTGGCAAGTTATTTGGTACTTCAACTAGCAGAGACCGTCGTACTGAATTATTGGTGATATTGACACCTCATGTGATCGCTAACCCAACGGAAGCGCGTGAGATTACTGATGAATTTCGTTCGAAACTCGTTCAATCTTTAGATAAATAATGGTTTTTTATTTAGTTAATTTGATATGAACGAAACATTACATAAACTCACCGCGGCATTACATAATTATCAAGGCATAAGTACCGAAGCCTTGCAGATGGTGATGGCAGAGCTGGATCAAGCGGCAGATCTAACGCAAACCTTACTCAATGTTGGTCAGTTTTCTGCTGAAGATGTGATCGCATTTTATGCTCAAACACTTGATGTCGACATTGTTGAAAGTGAAGACATGGAACTGGCGGTTATTTCACCAGACGTGAGTTTGAAATTTAGTCGTAACCACAATGTATTGCCCATAGATTCTGAGGATGAACAAGTTCAAATGGTGACGGCCACACCTTATGATGCTTACACACAAAAAGCCGTGGCATTGGCCTGTGATAAGGATGTTAGTTTAAGTTTGGCGACACCCGAACGGATTAGCCGGTTTTTAGAAAAAGCCAGTGCCGATGAAGCCTCAATCTCAGAATTATCGGATCAATTAGAACAAGATCTTTCGTTTGAAGACGATGGTGATATCGATCGTTTAAAAGATCTAGCCAGTGAAGCACCGATAGTCAGGTTGGTAAATGTCATCGTATCCAAAGCCATGGAGTTACGTGCTTCAGATATTCATATTGAACCGTTTGAGCGCCGATTAAGAGTACGTTATCGCATAGATGGCGTGTTACGAGAAGTTGATTCACCGCCAACTCATTCAACAGCTGCCATCATTTCTCGTATTAAGATTATGGCGAAACTTAATATTGCAGAACGACGCTTGCCACAAGATGGCCGAATTCAAATGCGTCTACAAGCACAGCAAATTGATTTACGCGTTTCTACCATTCCCTCATTATTTGGTGAAAGTGTAGTCATGCGTATTTTGGATCAAGAACAACTGGTGTTAAGTTATGAACAATTAGGCTTTGGAACTGACAATACGCAACGGTTCCAAAAACTAATCCAACGGCCTCATGGCATCGTCTTAGTCACAGGGCCGACAGGCAGTGGTAAAACCACTAGTTTATATACCGCCTTAGCCAGCATTAACCAGCCCAACAAAAAAATCATGACGGTGGAAGATCCGATTGAGTATCAATTGGATGGCATCATGCAAATGCAGGTTAAATCATCAATTGGTTTAGGTTTTTCTGAAGCGTTACGCGCCATTGTCAGACAAGATCCCGATATTATTATGATTGGTGAAATGCGTGATCATGAAACAGCTAGTATTGCGATTCAGTCTGCATTGACTGGCCATTTGGTGTTTTCGACCTTACATACCAATGATGCGGGTAGTGCGGTGACACGCTTGTTAGATATGGGAGTGGAAGATTATTTAATCACTTCAACCGTCGCCGGCATCGTGGCTCAACGTTTAGTCCGTACTTTATGCCCAAGCTGTAAACAACAGATCACACCTCTGCCCGAAGTCATTGCTGAATTCGACTTAGATAAATTGACCGATACTCCTAAGCTGTATGAACCGAGTGGTTGTTTGGATTGTAATGGCAGTGGTTATAAAGGTCGTACGGTTATTTTAGAGCAAATGGAAATGAGCGAAGCGCTACGCAAGCGCATCATAGCCCGAGACGATGGTGCCATCATTCAAAACCAAGCGATTGAAGATGGCATGAATACCATGCGAGTCGATGGCATACAAAAAGCATTAGCAGGCATCACCTCATTAGAAGAAGTGGTCAATGCCACTCAGGATATCTAAATATGCCTTTGTTTTATTACAAGGCATTGACTGCTGACGACCAGCTTGTCGAAGGGCAGATGGAAGCAGCAACAGAAAATAGTGTTATTAGTAAATTGCAGGAAATGGGTTATTTTCCCGTTTCAACGCAAACAGCGGTTGAGGGTGAGCAAGCAAACAATAAACGCTTTAAAAAAGATATTTCTTCGGCAGAAGTGATGTCGTTTACTCAAAAACTAGCCGTCTCAATGAAAGCGGGCCTGACCTTAGATGCGGCCATGGCATTACTCATTGAAACGGCTGATTCTGAACGCTTAAAAACAATGTTAGAAAAAGTCACTGCCGCGATCCATAACGGTGTGACCTTATCCGATGCCCTACAACAACATTCATCTGCGTTTGATCGCTTTTATATCAATACGCTACGAGCAGGTGAAGCGGCAGGCAGCTTGAATGTGGTATTAGCCCGATTGACATCTCATCTGGAACGTAGTCGCGCGACCAAAAAAACAGTGCAAGCCGCACTGATTTATCCGGCGGTATTAGTCGCGGTGGCTATTATTACGTTGTTGATCTTGCTGGTATATGTGGTGCCGCAATTTCAAACCTTGTTTGAAGATATGGGCCAAACCTTACCCGTGCCCACCCAAATTGTCATTGCCGTGGCTGACAGCATCAAACAGTACGGTATCTATGCCGTTATGGTCATGGTGGCTTTAGTGATGGCGTTAAAACAAACCATGCGAGATGGCGATAAACGAGGACCGATAGACAAAATAATATTACGTTTACCGCTAGTGGCTGACATGGTAGTAAAGCTTGAAGTTGCACGTTTTAGCCGCACCCTATCGACGTTAATTAGCAACGGTGTACCCATGTTATCGGCTTTAACCGTAGTGGCCGAAAGTGTAAACAACACAGTGATCAGGAATATGATCACCACAGTAAAAAACAATGTGCAGGAAGGTAAGGGCATGGCCCGGGTATTAAAACAGCAAGCGATCTTTCCTCCATTGGCAGTGCAATTAATTCAAGTTGGGGAAGAAACAGGTGAACTTACGCCCATGCTCGAGCAGGTTGCAGATATATACGATGATGAATTACAAGATGCAGTTCAACGATTTTTAACATTATTAGAGCCATTATTGATCATTGGTTTGGGTGTAGTGGTTGCCGGAATTATTATTTCGGTTTTATTAGCGATCATGTCACTTAATGATTTTGCCGTATAAGTCGAAAAATTTAAGATTTGAAACATAAGGAATAGAATGATGACTAGGAATGAAAGAGGCTTTAGCTTAATAGAGCTTTTAGTTGTGTTAGTGATTTTAGGTTTATTAGCCGGTGTAGTCGCGCCACAAGTGATGAAACATGTAGGCAAAGCAAAATCAGACTCAGCACGCCTTCAAATCGGTGACTTAGGTGCTGCCATAGATTTGTATTATCTGGAGATGGGTGATTACCCAACCACTGCACAAGGTTTGGCTGCATTGATCGCTGCACCAGCCAATGCATCAAATTGGAATGGTCCCTATCTGAAGAAAAAGAAAGTGCCAAAAGATCCATGGAACCGTGACTTTATTTATAAATCACCTGGCGACAATGGTGATTATGATTTATCTACCTTAGGCAAAGATAATCAACAAGGTGGAATCAAAGAGGATAAAGACATCTTTAGTTGGGAATAACCATGAAAAGAACACAGCAGGGCTTTTCATTAATCGAGCTATTAATTGTTCTAGCCATCACTGCTGGCCTGTTAAGCATTGTTGCACCAAGACTTAACAATGTCTTAGAAGGCATGAAACTTAAAAACCTTGCCCGTGAGGTAATGGCATCACTCAACATGACACGCTCTCAAGCCATTTCAAAAGGCGAAGATGGTGTTTGGTTACTCGACATAGAAAACCGTTATTTTCAATATGGGCCTAAGAAAAAGAAAGTCTCGTACACCGAAGACATCGGCGTAACGTTGACCACAGCGTCAAAAGAACAACTATCAGCAACCGTGGCCAATATCCGCTTTTTTCCAGATGGCAGTGCGACAGGCGGCGAAGTCGTGCTAGCGCAAGGCGAACGAAACTACTCTATTCAGGTTGACTGGCTAACAGGTCGAATTCAGTTTTATGACTAAGACTAATAAACATAAGCAGCAAGGCTTTTCTTTATTAGAAACCTTAGTGGCTTTTGCTATCTTGGTCTTGGTGCTCTCTGTGATTATGAACATCATGGGTAACGGCTCACGTTCAAGCCGCTTAACTTATGACTATTCACAAGCGACATTAATTGCTCAATCAAAACTAGCCGAAATTCAGCCAAAAGAAAATTCCATTTCGGGCACAGAATCAGACCGGTTTGACTGGCAAGTAACAAGGACAGAAGCTGAATATCTTGATCCCGGTGCAGCTCAAAACTATCAACGAGCATTCAGAACAGATGACGTTATTGCCACAGTGAGCTGGAAAAGTGCCGGCAAACAAAGGCAAATACAGATTGAAACCGTGCAATTGGTGAATGACTGATGAAGTCTTCGAAGGGTTTCACCCTAATAGAAATACAAATAGCGATATTGATCTTATTACTGATCATGGCGGTATTAATGGGCGGTTTAAAGCTAACAGCCAAAACAAAAAACGCAGCAGAAAACTTATCTGAGCAAACAGCAGATATGCGAGCGATGTCACGTTTGTTTCAACAACAATTCAGCAATATCCTGCCTTTAAAAGCACTCGAAAGCGGCAAAAGCAAGCTGATATTCCAAGGTGAAACAGACGAGCTTTATTACGTGGGTTATCTGCCAGAAAGAGTGATCAACGGAGGCCCTTGGTTATTACATACCTTCCAAAAAGACGAGCAAGTTATGCTGGAATATCGTGTGTTTGATAATACACAATCAATACGGGATAACTTAAGGGCTGAATTTGAAGAAGTAGTATTGCTTAACGATGTCGACGAGTTATCAATTGAATATCAAACCGAAAAAGGCACATGGAAATCAAACTGGAAAGACACACACAACATGCCACAACGGTTAAAAATCCAGCTCATTCAAACAGACAAAACGTGGCCAGAAATAATCGTGCCGGTTTATAGTTTTTCTGCAACAGAGACGCCATTTCATGTATTGGCTGTTAAATAATTCGTCGTTACCAGTGAGATTTACTTAAATAAAATACATTTGCTACCCTCAAAAAACTCTAGTAGTGTTCTATTGTAAGTTTCATGGATGAAGCAACACGGTTAAGCCACTCGCAACGCTCAAGCACCATCCTGATATAACTTAATTAATTAGGATGGATGTCATCATGGACAAGTATAAGTCAGTGTTTTCGAAACGATCTCTAGTTTCACAACTATCTCAATTTTTCTTTTCTTCGTTATATATTCTAAGTGTTTGTGCGGTAGCTGGTGATGAGCTAAACGATAGTAGTCAAGCAGAAGTGCCCGTGAAGTTACGTTTATGTTGGACTGAATCACTACCTTATGGCTCCCCGGATTTAGTAGATGGGGGGTTAGCTACAGACTTTGTTCGTACAGTTATGGTCGAAGCGGGATTCGAACCTGAAATGTTTTATGTTCCTTGGGCAAGATGTAAGACCGGCACAAAAATGGGCTTGTATGACATGTTGTTTTCGATGTGGAATGATGTGGATCTACATCAACAAGACTTTGACTTTGTTAAAACGACTGATTACCAGCAAACGAGTTTTATGGTGTTAGACGATTCACCATTATTATCCTCAAACCTTGATAATATTGGTAATGTCCGACTTGCGCTTCATGTTAATGGCGGATATAGCAGTAAGTTGCTCAACCATGAAGGGTTTCAGTTCCTTTATGTCAGCAACGATATTCAGAAAATAAAACTGCTGACTGCAAAAAGAGCGGATGTGTTGGTTGCTGATCCCCTTAGGATTAATGCTTACTTAAAAAGTGATTTCAGCAGTCAAGATATAAAATTAAGAGCTTTGTATCCACCTATACAAATACAAAAAACATCGCCTGCCATACTTAAGACTCATCCACACAACACTGAGATTATCAAAAGATATAATGCTGCTTATGATCGTTTATGCAGGACTGACGTATTACAGGAAATTATTTTTAAGCACGGCTTTGATTTTGAAGTCATAGATTGCCCCTAATAACGTATAGAGCGAAGTAGAGGACACTGTTGTATCGGTGACTTTAACTCGTGGTCAATCTAGAGTATTAGACATCAGCAACAACTTCAGTTAGTAATACTAATTGCTTGAAATCAAGTGGCTTCCCTATTCCATAGCCCTGGGCATAATCAACCCCCATTTCTTTTGCAGCTGATTTGATATCGTCATTTTCGACAAATTCGACAACTGTTTTTATTCCCATAGTGTGCCCAATATCATTTATGGATTTAACCATGGCGCGATTTATTGGTTCTACCAACATATCTTTGACAAACATCCCATCAATTTTTAAATAATCAACAGGGATGTTTTTCAAATAGGCGAAAGAAGACAAACCACTGCCAAAGTCATCCAGCGAGAACTTACAGCCTATGCTTTTTAGTGCTGTGACAAATTTCATTGCGCTATCAAAATTTGAGATAGCTGCAGTTTCGGTTATTTCAAAACATATTTTGCTTCCAGAAATTCCAAATTTATTGAACTGGCTAATCACAAAGTTACGGAATTCAGGATTACTCACTGAAGGCCCTGATAAGTTGATTGAGCATGAACTAAGAGAGTTTAGAAAAGTTGGATTGTTGGATAGTAATTTAAATACTTGAGTAATGACCCATTGGTCAATATTGGTAATAAGGTTATATCGTTCAGCCGCAGGCAGAAAGTGGTTAGGTGTAATTACACGACCACTTTCGTCAAGCATTCTTATCAAGATTTCAAAATGTTTATCAGAGTTGTTTTTCAGTGGTTCTATTACTTGCGAATATAGACGGAATCGTTCATTTTCTAAAGCGTGTTCAAGTCGTTCTACCCACTGAATTTCATCATGTCGCTGAGCAATTTCACTATCTTCATAATGGAACAAATGTATGCGATTGCGACCTTTTTCTTTGGCTAGATAGCATGCGGCATCAGCATCTCGCATTAACTGAGAGAGGTTCAACGTGTTTTGGTCTATATGCACAAGTCCAATGCTGGCTCCTACCTTGAAATTATGTCCCTCCCAGGAGAACCTGAACGCTTGAACTACATTGAGAATGGATTGAGCTACTCGTCTGGCATTCACAAGTGAACAGTTTTCCACTAAAACACCAAACTCATCGCCACCAAGGCGAGCCAAAGTGTCACGTTGCCTTAAGATGGATTTTAATTTTAAGCTTAACTGGCGGAGGAGTTCATCACCAGCAGTATGTCCACAAGAGTCATTTATCACCTTGAATTGATCGAGATCGATGTAACAGATTGCATGTTCATTGGTGATTTTCACATCTGGAGAAATTAAGTTTTCTACACGGCGTTCGAATTCATATCTATTGATTAGTCCCGTTAAACTATCATGTGTAGCTTGATAGGTAAGAAGAGTTTGTGCCTCCTTGTTAGTGGTGATTTCTGAGTTTAACCTCTTTTGCATGGAGTTTAATGAGTTTACTAACAGGCCTAGCTCATCATTATTTGATTTGGGCGTTTGCTTGCGATTTAAAATTAATGGTTTATCCAAATTGTTAAGGTCTAGGCGACGAGTGAAATTTGCCATTGTTACAAGATGGCGAGTGATCATCCTTTGGAACACAAAGAATATAGCGATTGAGACCAAGAAGGTTTTGACCAGGTTCGAGAAAAGAATGATAACGGCCTTATCCCAAAGTCGTTGATAAACCCCACTGAGATTGGCGCCAACCTCTAATGTTGAAAATTGCATAGTTTCACTTGGCGAAGAAGGATAGTTAAGAATAAACTCATGAACAATATCTCTTCTGATTTGGCGACGGCCAATTTCTGCAAGTACAACTTCACGATCTTTAGCTAATTCGTAGACTTTAAGATACTCAATATCCTGAAGTTTAATGATACCTTGTAGAAGCAGTTCCAATTGTTGCATATCCATTTTATATGCAGTTGACGTTAGGGGTATCAAGTAACTTTGACCAATATGATCGATACTGGCATGAATAGTCGCGACATCTCTTTTATAGTCTGTAAGAAGCTGAAATGCAGAGACAAAGATTGCGAAAAATGAGCTACATATTACTACCCAAGACAGCAGCCGCACAGATAAGGTATGCCCCTCGAAGAGGTTTAATATTCTTATCAAGAACATTTGTTGTCTGAGGAGAAGCTGTTACATGAAGATATATCGGTTAGAAGTATCGCTAGTGCTATATTTGAATTTGTTAACTTTATTCTGTGTTTCATCCATGAAGCCATCTTTAAAATTATCTTGCACCCAACGCAAACGTATCAGCGTTTAAGAAGTGCGTCTTTGTTATACACCATTCTAGACAGCAAATCTAGAAAAGAACAAGTTAGTCAAAAGGCCCGAATAATTTATTATTAAATTAAGGGTTTAATTCGATTTCTATCACGCTTTGTACGCCTTTAAGTTCCTGCTGGTTGCCTTGATAGAACAGCCATTTTAATCACAACCAATGCCATCAAACGAGGCTGTATCGGTGGCGATAGAAACGATATTTTGTATTTCTGTATAAAGGCATTTAGGGCAGTGTGATGAGAGGCCTATCGCAAAGCAACGGCATTAAAGTCGGATAAAATTTGTTCACCTACTTCAGTGAATTGACATGCTTTATTCAGACTTGAAATGGCTTTTAGTAAGGTCTTAGATAAGTCATCGGGACAGTCTGGATGTAACTGTTGTGGGCAGCCGGTATCTTTTATTAAGTGCACCATATAAGCAATGGCTGATGCTGCATGTAAGCTCTGAATGGCAGGACGCTCGGTATGTCTTATTTCAGAATATACAGGCTGATCGGGATCGCTGATAAAGATGGGATCGGCGCTCAATAATATCGAAAGTGCCTGATGTCCCATTTCATGGACTACATCCATTGCTAATAAGATTGAGGAATAGCCAGGGGGATAGCCCAAGAAAAGGGTGCCCCTGATTAGATCGCTGCTGAGTCCTCTGGCTCGAGATTGTTTGAGCGGTATTATGTTAGTAACCAATGCGTTGAACACGCTGTTAAAAAAGGGTGAAACATCACGAATGTATGTGCAGATGTCTTCAATCTCATAGGCCATTTGTGGTCGTTGTAATTCTATATCAGTAAGCACTTTCCAATCTTCAGCCGTGCCGATTAAATGTGTCTGTATTAAGTGTGGATTGTTATCTATAAAATTAGCAATATCAGTGAGGTAGTCTTCTTGCATGACAACTGAGCCAACCAAGTTTTCTGGTTGACTCAGTAGCCGTTTCGGCGGTTTCGTTTTTATTGGATACAGACACATCCAGGGTGTGTATTCGGAAAGAAACTTATTTGATGATTCTTGTCTTGCGAAATCTACTGTTTTGTTTCTCAATTCAATACTGAGTTGATTCAGAACTTCAACTGAGGCACCTCCAATAATGACTTCCGATTCATCCATTTTTCTTTCCCGTCAGAACTTATAACAAGTTACTTATTCCTTTTATAGTTTGTTTGCCAAAATTAGTTAACTCACATGAATATTCGATTGAACGAATAGCAGCACTGAGCGCATCAGGTAGATAATCGGCATAGCCGGCCACATGTTCATCTTCAATGTAGGCCTTATTGCCTTTACCGTAAATTGCATGACTTAATATGGTCATAAAGGACAGTGCAATTGTTGATATAAAAGCATGGTTGGCTGTACGTTTATCATGGCGAACCTCATAAAAAATGAGTGCTTTGGGATCAGATTTAAAAATGTTGTCGACACTGAATAAACTCATTGCAACTTGATGGCCTAAGCCATGAGCCAGTTGGAAACCTGCAAGTAAACCAGTGCGACCTTTGGGGAATGTTCTGAAAATGACACCGCGAGCCAGATTAGAGTCATAGCCTGAAGGTTTTTCTCTATCTAAGGGAACCACAAATTCAATCAGGTTCGTATAGAGCTCATCAAGATAAGGAGATGCTTTTAGTAAAGCACGGCCCTCATAAAATGATGAAATAGCATCTTGACGGTGACGACTTATATCTACCATTACAGGCCATTCATCTGGATGTACAGGTATGTCAGCTGTAATTACTTTGCCTTGCTGGTTTAGTAGATTTTGTATTTCGTTGAGTTGATAGGGATCTGTAATTAAGCTTCCTTTTTCATAGTCCATTGTTGGAAGGTCAATTAAATCAGCCCCAGTGCAAAAGGATTTCTCTCCAGAGCCAGTTATTA
>ENA-OSET01003168-OSET01003168.1-sediment-metagenome-genome-assembly--contig:-NODE-3168-length-15305-cov-6.227476_pt1 | contig 15305 bp, 16 predicted proteins | sample MGYA00237882_ERZ534229 | MGnify/ENA primary metagenome ERZ534229 (study PRJEB26408, sample SAMN06266212) | sediment metagenome | isolation source: Hudson Canyon methane seep mesocosm | place... | reverse complement strand
TGAAATTATTCAAGTTGTTAAAAAAAACGGAGGAAAAGCGATTTTGACCAAACCAGAACACCCCTCAGGTAGTGATCGTATTTATGAAGCATACATAAAAGAACTGAAAAATAATGTAGATTTAATTATTAATCTACAAGGTGATATGCCTAATATAAAACCACATTCTATTTCAAAGCTTGAAAAATTTATGAGAAGCAATGATTGTGACATTGGGACATTAGCTTCCTATATTGTAGACAAAAATGATATTACTGACACGAATGTTGTTAAAGTTGAAATGGATGAAATATTGAAAGATGATGATTTTTTTAAGGCAAAAGATTTTTTTCGTATGAAAAAAGATTCTAATCATGAAAAAATCTATCATCACATAGGAATTTATGCCTTTACAAATATTGCTTTAACAAAGTACGTAAAGCTTGCTAGATCTAAGCTGGAAATACAGAGAAACCTAGAACAGATGAGAGCTTTAGAAAATAATTTAATTATTAAAGTTGGATTAAGCGACTCTTTACCCTTAGGTGTTGATACAGAAGAAGATTTAGAAAAAATAAGCAAAGAAATGAAATTGTTATGAATAACAAATTAAAAGTAGCTTTTCAGGGTGAAAAAGGAGCATATTCTCATTTAGCTTGTTTGGAGGTTTTTCCTAGTGCAGATGCAATAGCTTGTTCCACTTTTGAGGAAGCTTTTCAATTGGCAAAAGATAATTCCGAATATAAAATTGTAATTCCTATAGAAAATTCTTTAGCGGGGAGAGTAGCGGATATACACTATTTAATTCCCAAATATAAACTCCAAATTCATGCAGAACACTTTCAAAAAGTTAACCATAATTTGCTTGGAGTTAAAGGCTCCAATCTAAAAGATATAAAAACAGTAAGAAGTCATTCCCAAGCAATTGGACAATGTAGAAAAATAATTTCTGAAAAACAAGATTTAGTAAATATATTTAATGGATTTTTTGATGGCATCGGTAATCATAAAGCCAAAGATAACTGTGAACGCGAGCAAAAAAAGCAATGTCACACTCATCAAAGTTAGTTGATTGGTTAATTCATCTTTCATTTCTTTAAGTTGAGTATTGAGAGTGCGTTCTCGTATTTTGTCCTTTGCTAATTCGCTATTTTTGCTGGCGAGTTGATTAATCAAAAGGCCAACTTGTGCTTGTGAATCGTTTAACTCGCTTGCCATACTGCTTATTGCTGCTTCAGATTCGGCCAGAGCCTCTATTTGGGTTAATTGTTGTCCTGTAAGGTCATTCACGGACTCAGTTGATAAGTTCAGTGAAGCTGAGGCTGATGAAGCACCGTTAGAACCACTGATTGTTACTGAAGCAGCACCAACAGTAGTGTTAGCAGAAGCGCCGTTGTCATCAAACGTTACTGAAGCAGTACCCGTTAGAGATACAGCAGCAATTGACGCTGAAGAAGCCATTAGTGCAGCTGCACTTAGAGCGATTAGTTTGTTCATAATAGTATTCTCCTTTTAAGAATAGATAATATCAAAATCATTTTTGATATCTTTTTGCCTCTCTTTCGATCAACAATGGACACATCATACCGCATTGGTTTTCATTATGTCAACTGTTTTGCAAAATAAATACAATTCGTTGTTTTTTTTCAACAATCACCCGAAAACTACCCAATTAACCTCAGTACAGTCACCCTTCATGATGTGTGTCATTTTTATTTAAAATACAATACACATCCTATTTAGGCCTTATTTAACCCATTTATCCGTCTTTCTAATGGATTATTGTTGTTTTTTTTCAATTTGTGGATATTTTTGAACTGCATCCTTGCAGTCACTACCGTCATTGTTGTTTTGCTTTTTCTTTGGATAATTTCATTTTACTTATCATCAAGCAATAAAAAACCGGGACGAGCCCGGTTTTTTATTACTATCGGTTGTTTTCTATTTAAAACAGATTGCCACCGTGACCAAAGGCTGTCATTGCTAAAAGCATCGGCACTGACAAGGCAACATTTGTGCGTGAAGCCATTGCTGCTGTAAATTTCGCTTTGGCGATTTCTTCAGCGCTCGCTTTAACGATACCTAAAATCTTTTTCTGACAAGGCCAGATGATTGCCCATACGTTAAACAACATAATCGTACCTAACCAAGCACCAAGACCAATCACTTCTGAACCAGCAGAGAAAGTAAAGGCACTAACCAAGCCAACTGTATTCTCAAGAGCAGCCGCACCGGTTAACCAAGTCATTGCTGCTGACATACGGAACCAAAGAAGAGCGCGTGGTGCAACATACTTACCAATCGCTGCAGGACCAGGACCGCCTTCGTCAGCTAACGCCTCGCCCATTGCTGGCACTTGAACAAAGTTAAAGTAGTAAAGAAGACCAATCCAAGTAATGCCAAAAATAACGTGCAACCAAACGACTAGCTCAGCAGAGTTAAAACCATTGTTTGGAAAAATAAAGAAAGCTGCAAGAATGGCAAGTACAAAACCTAAGGCAATTGTGCCTTTAATGGAAGTTAATGGGTTCATAGGATTTCCTATAGTTATTTAATCGCCACCATTATATACATATATTTAGAGTAATTGACTAATTGCGACTTTATGGCTCTTTTTTGTCTTATATTATTATTTTGGGTTATACTGGAATTTAGCAATATAGCCTATGGCATTAGTCAGCCGTTAATTTGCCTTCTTGACGACGCCAGATTGCGACATTCAAATCTGTTATACATATTTATTATGTATTAATTAATGGGAGAATAATTATGACCACTGTAACAAAATCATTTTCAGAATGGCAAAGCTATGCGCAAACACTCGACCCTGTACATGTATCGTGGCTTAAGCAAGCAAAAACCTCAAAAACAAAATTTGCTGTTGCTGATATTGTTGGTGTGGAAATACCACACGATAGATTTTTAACGGGTGTTCTTTTATTTTCCAAAAAAATTAAAGCCATTAGCCCCGAACAAAATATTGGCCTATTACTACCAAGCAGTGCCGGTGGTGCAATCACAACAATGGCGGCTCTTGCACTTGGTAAAACCATTGTTAACCTTAACTTTACCGCAGGCAAAAAGGCCCTGCAATCGGCGGTCGAGCAAGCTCAGATTAAACATATATATAGCTCAAGTAAATTTTTTGACAAAATGCATGAAAAAGGCGTGGACTTAGCATCGTTCTTTCCTGGTGTCAAAGTGTTGTTCTTGGAAGACATTAAAGAAGAGATTTCCGGCTTAAGCAAAATAGGGTGCTTGCTAAGCGCCAAACTCATGCCAGTAAGTATGATCCGCAAACTGTTCTTCAAAAAAGTGGCACCAAACGATACGGCGGCCATACTTTTCTCAAGCGGCAGCGAAGGTGCGCCAAAGGGCGTGGAGCTCACACACAGCAATATTGCCGCGAATGCAAAGCAGGCGGCGATTGCCATGGAGGCCATCAGTACCGATGTTGTGATGTCGACACTACCCACCTTTCACGCCTTTGGTTTTGCGGTTACCACCCTTATGCCTCTTACAGAAGGTGTCCCTATCGTTTGTCACCCAGATCCTACCGATGTCGCCACCATTGCCACCGGTATTGAAAAATATCACGGCACTATCTTAGTTGGCACACCCACTTTTCTCAGATTGTATAGCATTAATAAAAAAGTGAGCTCTGAATCCATGCAATCACTTAGGCTCATTTTTGCCGGTGCTGAAAAACTGCGAAATGAGGTTCGAAATACCTTTGAAGAAAAATTTAATAAAGAAATATGTGAGGGCTATGGCACCACTGAAACATCGCCTGCAGTCTCTATCAACCTACCGCCAAACACCAGCGGTCCAAGAGCCAAGATTGGCACTGTTGGGCGCACACTGGAAGGTACTGACTTTAAGATTGTTGATCCCGACTCTCTAGACGAGCTAGCAATAGGCGAAGATGGCTTGATTTTGATTGGCGGACCACAACTCATGAAGGGCTATTTAAATATGCCCGAAAAAACGGCCGAAGCGATTGAGATAATCGATGGTTATCGGTGGTATCGCAGTGGCGACAAGGGCCACTTAGATGAAGATGGTTACTTAACCATTGTTGATCGCTACTCTCGCTTTGCCAAAATTGGTGGAGAAATGGTCAGTCTAACGACGGTTGAAGAGCAAATACTGGAAGCCCTAAAGAATGCCAACGTTGAGGTTGCCGCAACATGCCTTCCAGATCAACGCAAAGGCGAGCGAATCGTGCTACTTGCAACCGAAGGGGTAACCAAAGAGGTATTGCAAAAAGCACTTATTGATGCAAAAGTTAATCCTCTGTATCACCCAGCTAAGGTCTACTCTGTTAAAGAAATTCCTAAACTTGGTAGTGGTAAAATTGACTTCGGTGCGACTAAAAAAATTGCCCTAGCGCACATAGAATAAAGAAAATATCATGCCAGAATTACCCGAGGTAGAAACAACCGCTCGAGGCTTAAAGCCGCTTATTGTTAACCAAAATATTGTTAGCATTGGCATTTACCGGCCAAAATTACGCTGGGAGATTCCCAAACATTTATCGACAACGCTGAAAGATCGAATTATTCAAGGTGTTGGGCGAAGGGCAAAATACTTGCTTGTTCATTTTGAACACGGCACGCTGATATTGCATTTGGGCATGTCCGGTTCGATACGTGTTGTTGCCACAGAATTGCCGCTAAAAAAACACGAGCACTTTGAGCTGACTTTTGACAACAACACCAGCTTGCGCTTTGATGACCCGAGGCGATTTGGCGCCGTTCTATGGCAAAACAAAGATGAAACACTTCCTTTGTTTGAGTCGCTTGGACCGGAGCCACTTTCAGATGACTTTGACGCCAATTATCTCTTTCAACGCTCAAGAGGCAGAGCCCAAAATATCAAAACTTTTATTATGAGCGGCCTTATCGTTGTTGGGGTTGGCAATATATACGCTTCTGAAAGTCTATTTTTGGCAAAAATTTCACCAAAAATTCTTGCAGGAAAAATATCACTCAAACGTTACCAAGCACTCGTTGAAAGTATTAAGTTAATTCTTTCGGGGGCAATAGAAAAAGGCGGCACCACACTAAAGGATTTCTCCGGGGTTGATGGCAAGCCGGGCTATTTCACCCAAGAACTCTCGGTCTACGGCTGTGTTGATAAGCCTTGCGTGCGTTGCAGTGGTACAATCAAGAAACTCACCCAAAATCAACGCGCTACGTATTACTGCCCAAAATGTCAGAAATAGAAAACCCCAAAGCCTTATTTGAGAGCACTTGCTCTACCAATTCTGAATCTTTTGCTTTGCAAAATCTGGGCGATATGATGGCACCAGAATTTAGTGAAAATTGCATTATTGTTGTTGACCCTGGCATGAGAATTCATGATCGAGCCTACGCTATCATTGATTACCAAGACGAACTTTACTTTCGTCAATTTATCAATATTAACAATAAGCCATTATTGCGCTGCTTAAATAACACCTATAAAGATATCGAATTGATTGATGATTACAACGTAAAAGGCTGTGTGGTGCAACAAAAACAGCGAAAGCAAACTGCCCTGCACTACTACCATTTAGACGAAAAAAACAAACAAATGGTTTTTAGCGAAAAAGGTAGAGCGAAAAAATAGAGTCGACGTTAGGCTATCCAAATCAAGTGAGCCATTCGCCCAGATTTTTCACCGTCACGTCGATAGGAAAAATACCGATTTTTTTCTGAATAAGTACAATTAGCGCCACCTGTGATTGACTTGACACCTTGCCCTACAAGAACGATTTGAGCGGCATTGTATAAATCAAGCCTATATTTATTATTAAACTGAATAAAGGCGCTTTCAAAATCTGGGTTACTATCCACAAAGGCCTCTCGCACCTCTGCGCCCACTTCAAAAGCATCTTGGGAAATCCCGGGGCCTAAGTGCGCCAATATTCCACCTTTACTTGCATCCAGTGCCTTAATGCTAGACTCAATCACACCACCAAGCAAACCTCTCCACCCTGCATGCACAACGCCTACAGCGCTACCGTCTTTCCTGCATAAAAACACAGGCAAACAATCGGCCGTCAACACAGCACAAACCACACCAGGCGTTTGACTAATACTGGCGTCTGCTTTAAGAGAAAAAGGCGAATCAACATTAACACAAATATTGGAATGGCATTGATCAAGCCATTTGGGCTCAGCCGGTAGATTGTAGTGGCTGACTAGTAATTGACGATTCGCCAAAACAGCGTTTGGCTCATCGCCAACATGATTGGCAAGATTAAAGTTAGCGTAGTTATTGTTACTCACGCCATTTTCAATAAATCTTGACGTACTAAAAAATTTAACGTTTGCCGGAAACATTATCCAATGCGCCTATTACTCAGAATCAAACTCACTCAAAACATCGAGCAAAGCAAGCATATCGTCTGGCAGAGGCGCCTTCCAAGACATTGTTTCACCACTAACAGGATGGACAATCGTCAGCTTTTTTGCGTGTAACGCTTGACGCTTAAAGCCCTTCAGTGCATCTTTTAATGCTTCGTCTGCTTTTTTTGGAAATCGTATTTTTCCGCCATACATCGGATCGCCAATTAACGAATAACCAATGTGAGATAAGTGCACACGAATCTGATGCGTTCTGCCCGTCTCTAGAATAGCTTTGACGTGTGTGTGATGAGCAAATCGATCAATAACTCGGTAATGTGTTAGTGCGTGTTTGCCAGATTCGGTAACTGCTTGTTTGATTCTGTCTCTACTATCACGGCCAATCGGCTTGTCAACTGAGCCACCAGAAATCATATGACCATAAACGATTGCTGAATATTCACGCGAAACGGTGTGGGTTTGTAGCTGTTCAACCAAGTTTTTCTGTGCCCTCTCACTACGCGCCACCACCATCAAACCCGAAGTATTTTTATCCAAACGATGAACAATACCCGCCCTATCCAATTTGAACAATTCTGGGTCATAGCCAAGCAAACCATTGGCCAATGTACCTTTCCAATTTCCAGCGCCGGGGTGTGTTACCAGGCCAACTGGCTTGTTAATGATAATAATATCGTCATCCTCAAACACAACTTCGAGTGGAATATCTTCAGCAACCCAACTAATACTTTCACTCTGTTTAAGATTCACCTCAACAATTTCATCGCCCTTCGATCTGTCTTTTGGCTTAAATTTATGCTGATTAATCAGCACATCGCCAGCTTTTATCCAAGTGCTTATTTTCGAACGAGAATACTCTGGCAACATTCGCGCAATAGCAGCATCAATACGCTCACCAGTCATACGCTCGGGAATAATGATTTTTAGTTTTTCCATAGCAACATTTTAATCTAAATCAAAACCACACTGGGTTAATGAGGGTAATTATTCGGGCTTGACAGCATAAATATTGCCCTTGTCGGTTGAGAAATATAACCAACCTTCGGAGCTTTGACTAAGCGCTCTAATGCGCTCGTTTAAACCTTCAAGAAAGCGCTCCTCTGCTAGCGCGTGCCCGGCTTTATCGAATACAACTCTATTGATGTGCTTTAGTTTTAAAGAGCCAGCAAATAAATTGCCATGCCATTGAGGAAATGCTTCACCTGTGTAAAGTAACAAACTGCTGGGCGCAATTGAGGGGGTATAAACTTTAAGCGGTTGCTCCATGCCTACTTTTTGTGTCCCTTCGCCAACACTGAGCGGTAGCCAGTATTCTTTGCCATAAGAAATAACAGGCCATCCGTAGTTTTTCCCTTTCACAATTAAATTAATCTCGTCCCCACCTCTTGGGCCGTGTTCAATAGACCACAAACGCTGCTCTAGATCATCCCAAACCAGTCCCTGTGGATTGCGATGCCCATAACTCCAAATCTCGTCGAGAGCTTGATTGTTGTTAACAAATGGGTTGTCTACTGGAGTACTACCATCCAAATTAAGTCTAATAATCGAGCCGGCATGTGTGTTCAAATCTTGCGCATTAGGGCGATAACCCCTCTCACCAACTGAGAAATAAACAAATTCACCATCAAAAGCAATCCGACTGCCAAAATGCTTGTTGCTCCCCTCAGTAGAGTGACTCACAAGAAGGTCTTGCCAATCCGTTAAATGCAGATCAATTAAACGCGCTCTAGCAAGAGTAGTTTCACCATAATTATTCATGGGTTTGACGTAAGTAAAGTAAAGCCAACCCTCAGAGTCGTAATCGGGTGATGCCGCTACATCCATAAGACCACCTTGCCCTGCCACATGAATTTCTGGCAATCCTTCTATGTACTCTAACGATCCAGAGTTAACATTCAAAACCCCCAGATTGCCTTGCCGCTCTGTAAATAACATTTTATCATCTGAGATAAACGTCATCCCCCATGGCACACCTAAGCCTGAAGCAATCTTGACAAGTTGAAAGGTGTTGGCAAGAGCGCAAACAGGCCAAAGAAAAAAAATAATCAAAAATAAGCCGGGGTTTTTCATAGGCAAAGGAAACTATTTATCAAAATCAAAAAAAAATAATGCAACTGAAATAAGATTTAACTATACTGCAAGTCTATAGATGTGTGGGAGTGTATGTATGCGTTTTGATTTCGTACCATTTTTCAATCCTGGTGAGAACCTACCATGGGACCGTGTCATTAAAATGATGCGCGAACAAACACGTCTAGCCGATGCGGCAGACTTTACAACTGTCTGGTTAACGGAGCATCACTTTGCTCACAACGGCTACCTGAACGCACCACCCAACCCAATCATGGTGTCGTGTGACTTGGCAGCTCATTCTGACAAAATTCGCGTGGGCCAAGCACCAATTGTCTTGCCAGACTGGCATCCGCTTCGAGTCGCTGAAGATATTGCCCTTCTTGACAACATGACTGAGGGTCGAGTCGATTTTGGTGTCGCCAAGGGTATCAATGAGCGATGCACGCTTCAGTTCAACCCAGAGGCGGACAGAAGAGATAATGAAAAAAGCTACCGCTTATTCATAGAGTCACTTGAAATTATTCTGAAAGCATGGACGCAGACCGCCTTCACTCATAAAGGTGAGTTTTACCAATTTCCGATGCCTGGCTGGAAAGAAACCAACCGCTTTCTTATGCCACTTGAAGAGGAGTATCACCACGAGGATGGTGAATATAAAGCAATGTATGTACATCCTAGACCTTATCAAGACCCACACCCGCCAGTTTGGTTAATGTCAAATGCGCCGCACACTTATAAAATGGCGGCCGAACGGGGCTTCAACGTCATTGGTATGTCTAGTCCGCCTAGCAAGTTACTCAGCTGTTGGGACGCCTATTGTGGTGCCGACGCCAAAAATGGCGCTGTTCACCAACGTGGTGACAACACAGGTGTTTGCGTGGTTATTTATGTCGCCGAAACCATGGAAGAGGCCGACAAAACGATTCGCCCAGCAATTAATGGCTATTACGAATACTTGGGCGGCTCTCGCCCAGCAGGCGAATGGGGAAGACGAGCCTACCTCGACGATGACGCCGAACCGACGAATGAAGATCTTAATGGCGAATGGTTTGACTTTTTAATGAAATACGAGCTTATTTGGGTGGGGACCGCCGACTATGTGGCTGAAAAAATTGCCAAATACCAAGAGTTAATCGGCTTAAAGCACATCATGCTATTGCAACAATTTCCGGGAATTGAATACCAAAAAATACTAAAAAGCATGACGCTTTTCTCAGAAAAGGTAATGCCAAAGTTCGGCGCAGACGGCGTCAAACAATAAACACCGAGGAGACTATGTTAGAAATTTGGGGGAGAAAAAACGGCAATCAAGTTATCCAGGTCCTTTGGACGCTTGACGAACTCAATTTGGATTACAAGCGCTATACAGTCGGCGGCAGTTTTGGCGGCTTAGATACTAATGAGTATAAAGCCTTAAACCCAAACTCTAAAATTCCAACCATACGCGACAATAATTTTGTTTTATGGGAGTCGCACGCTATTATTCGCTACCTTGCAAGAGAGTATGGCCAAGGCACTTTGTGGCCAAATGACCCAAAAAAAGCCGCTATTTCAGATCAATGGATGACTTGGTCAACCGATGGCTTGATGGGCACTTTTTTCCCGGTCTTTTGGCAGCTGGTGAGAACTGAAGAATCCGAGAGGGATTATGAACAAATCTCCGAAATGGCAAAGAAAAGTGCAACTATTCTCAGTGTTCTAGAAGATCACCTGCTCAACAACCACTTTGTCGCTGGCAGCGAGCTTACTTTTGGCGACATACCTCTCGGTGTTCTACTGCATAAATACTTTGTTCTAGATATCGAACGCCCTCCTTTTCCAGGAATTGAGGCCTGGTATCAACGACTATGCAATCGTGCAGCTTTTCAAAAAAACGCCATGGCGCCATTTGGCAACTCACCGAGTGAATGGCTGGCTTTTGAAAAATCCGGCGAATATGATTAAACCAACAAACAATACATAATGAATTTAAACTCGACAAACGAAGCTGGAATTACAGCAGAATTGCTTGATGCAATAACCCAGGCATATAACGACAACAACATTGATGATGTGATGCGGTATTTTGCCGATGACGCAATATTTGACCATGGTGCCGGTGGTGATATTCATGGTACGCGATTTGTAGGTAAAGCGCGACTCACCGAGGTATTCTCTGGACTTTTTAACAATGTCAACTATGTTCAGTGGGAGTCTTTGGATACACGCATTGTTGGCAATAAGGCCTATTGTGAATTCCACCGAAAAGCAGAACTAAAAAGTGGAGAGATTCAGGACTTTCTGAGTGTTGATGTATTAACCTTTAGAGATGGACTCATTATCCATAAAGACACCTACTTCAAAAATAGAGTCTAACAATAGTATGAAAGCAACTCCGACAATTGATCCAGAGCTAGAAAAAGGCTACAACATTCGCCTTCTTCATAATGATTTTGATGGCTTAATCTCTTCATGGGAAGCGCGCAGTAAATCTTTCAGAGAAAATGCCAACTGCAGCCTTGACTTGCCATATAGCGATGGAGAGAAAGACAAATTGGATATCTTTCGCTGTGGTCGTTTAAACGCCCCATTATTTGTTTTCGTTCATGGCGGCTATTGGCAACGCGGGGACAAATCTATCTACAGTTATATTTCAGAACCATTTATTAAGTCGGGTATCGATGTTGCTTTAATTGGATACCAGCTTTGTCCTAACGCAAGCATGACTAACATAGTAGATAAAACTCGTCAGGCTTTGATTTGGTTGTGGAAAAACGCAAAAGCTCAATCCATCTCCCAAGATAGAATTAATTTTTCTGGGCATTCCGCTGGTGGACATATCACAGCAATGCTACTGACAACTAACTGGAGTGAACTTGATCAATCGTTGCCAATTGATATCATTAAAGCAGCAATACCATTGAGCGGTCTTTATCAACTAGATCCAATAAGGAAAACCACTATTGGTGAGGCGCTGCGCTTAGATGACAAAGAAAGTCATGCTCTTAGCCCTCAGTTTCTTAGACCAAATACCAATACACCTATCTTGGCTGCCTTGGGTGGTGGAGAAACAGATGCATTTCACTGGCAAACAAATGAATTTGTCAAAGAATGGCAACGCTATCAACCTCAAATTGAATACTTTGCTGAGCCAGATGTTGGTCATATGGGCCTTGTTGAAAGGTTGGCAACTTCAGATTCTGAAATTTTTCATAAAATCAAATCTTTTTTACGTTAACTTATACTTTGTGACATCTCAAATACATAACACCATCAGCCCAGCCATCGACCTCAACCCACATTTCTGCCGACACCCCAATAGAGGAATTAATATCAATTGGCTTTGATTTTTTATGTTTTTTAAAAGAAACATAAAGCGGTAGCATTGGTGGCTCACCCGCATCAACAAATAAATGAAAATATGGCATTTTTCCAACAATGTAGCCTTCTTTTGTTAGTTTAAGGTTTGCCTCATTGATCAAATAACTTGAGTTAGATAAGCCTTTTGTTCTCCATCGATGACTAAGAAATTTAACCAATCCATTTTGTATTAAGAGGTCGCCGTTAACTAATGACCACTCCTCAATTACGCCAGTTTCGTAAATTGCACGATAAATTCCAAACCCACACCTAATTTTGTCATGTTCGTACTTAATATCAAACACACTAAAATCAAAATCAGTCTTTCCAAATGAATTAGAAGTATCTTCTAACACCAAATCAACTTCATAAATTTTTATAGAATTTTCTTTTAGAAGAACGTTCAGATCCTGATCAGATGACAGTGATACCGCCATATTTGACAACAAAAGACTTGTACAGCAAAAAAGAGTTTTTATCATTGCCTTACTGGATACCTAGAAGGTTATGAAAAAATATAATCATAAGTGCGCTTTAACTTTGATGTTAAGAAAACCTTCTGTGTAATCAAATCATGATCAAGACCTAAAGCTCTCTCTATACATGCCGCGCAGACTGAGCGATAATCAATCGATGCATACAAATCTCTATCTTCAAACAAATCAGCACTACCGAGTCCTGGCCACTCAGAAATAATTCGGCTTTTGTTAATCAAGCCTCCGGCAAGCAGGCCAACACTACCATAGCCATGATCTGTGCCACTCGTACCATTCACTGATGCAGTTCTGCCAAACTCCGTCAAAGTTAAAATAATGCTATTATTCCAGGCGCTTCCAAGACCCTTTCTGTACGCCTTTATAACTTCATCAAGCAGCTCTAATCGATCACCATGATTGCCATCATCCGCCCCCTGAAGGGCGTGGGTATCAAATTGGTTTACCCGAATTACAGAAGCCACAGGACCGCCTTTTTTAGACATTTGCTCGCCAGCATATTGAGCCAAACTAACCGGGTCTCTCGGAATATTGGATTTTTCTTGATCAGCAACTTTCTGACCAACTGCCGCAAAAGCCTTGGCCTCTTCAGCCTGGTGTGCCATAGTAATTTGCTCTATTAGCCACTTTTCAGGCTTACTTGAGCCGCTTACTCTGGCCGGATAAAAATTATCAACATCTAGGCTACCTCTCAGAATTAACGGCAACTCAAGAGACATAGCACGACCTGGTAATAACGCCAAATCTAGAGCCCTACCCAGCCAACCAGTGGTTGTTGAGAATGGACCAGAACCCCCTCCCTGCATGTAGTTCTGCCCCTCAAAGTGAGATCTTTTTGTATAAGGAAAAGAGGTGGCATGAACAACAGACGCCTCCCCTTTCGCCATCAGCTTAGAAAAATATTGTAACTTTGGATGCAGTCCAAAAAATGGGTTTATCTTAATTGGATTAGAAAGACCAATCTCCTGACGCAAAGAGGCTAACGCAGGATCTCCAATTGGAGGAACAGCAGTTAGGCCATCCATACCTCCTTGTAATAAAATAACCGATATGTTGCCTTGAGGAAGGTCCTTAGTAAAGCCGGATACTGGAACAGCGGATAGAAATAACGATGCCCCTGTAAGCTTAAGAAACTCTCGTCTAGTCATTTCCACTTTAGTCACTCTACACCCCCATTAATTCAGGACTACACATAAGTGCAATAAACTTTCTCTTACGACCAGTAAGCCCTTCAACCAAATTGCGTGTGGTTGAATTCACTCCAATTCTATCCATCATTTCCTTGGGGGTGAATTGTGGATGGGCAGTATTATAAATAGCCTCAGAAAAACGTAAACGACGCTCCAAAAATTCCCCTGAAATCCAATATGATTTACTACTAGAGTAACCATTGGGCTGTCTTTTTGCCCAGAATGGTTGGCCAAGCTCTTGAAACACTTTTTTTGCAGACATGCGCTTATCATTTAAGTCTTTATGCATATCATCCCAACCAAGAAAATAAGTAGAATCACTTATTCGCAACACTTGAAAAAGCCAAGTTGCTGGCCATTGAAATTTTGGCGCTTTTGAGGCAATTGCCCGCTCTATAACCGCCTGGTGAATCTTATGCAAATCACCATTACTTTGCCCCCAAACCTTTACTATATATTCAACATCAGCATTCTGAACATCGTCACTAACAAAATGCTGGCAAAGTTTACGAGCCAAATATAACTTAGTGTTTTCATGGGATGCAAGGTGGTCTGTTAAATTTTTTAATCCATCTTTTCCGGCATAAATCACCTTCCCTAGAATGACCTTTGTCCCCGGCTCCGCCCTGTTAACAACAAATGCATCCCAATGGTTAAATAGGCCAAATTTCTCCAATTGAGGTTTATCAACGATAGTGCCCCATCCTGCCAACACTTGAGCAGCAGCTCTAATATCCGACTCTGTGTAATCCGCTGCTGGAGATACAGTGTGTAACTCTAAAAGTTCTCGACCCAAATTATCATTAAGGCCAACTTTGCATTTGTTATTTTTACGGCATTGAACCGCTCTTTCTGAGTTTTCGCCAACGCTATAAATATTATCCAAATAGGTCAACATTGCTGGGTGTGTTGTTACCTTGTAGAGCATATTAGCAAAAGAGCCATTTAAATTAGCCAATATTGCAGCATCCATAAAATGCCCAATCAAACCTCTGGTTGTTCCCGAAATACCGACAGTAAAATGATTACTCCAAAAAAGACTAAAACGCTGCTTCACCTGATCTTCTGCGTACACATTGCGATGTGAAAATCGCAATTCATCTAAAAATCTTATATTGTTCTTTTTCTCACTGATCCATAACAAGCGATCCATTTCAATCTTTGAAAGTGTTTTGTCTTTTTGAATCAAATCTTCATCCAATCGAAGTTGGCGTAGCATTTCAGCGCGTTCGCTAAGGTTGGGGAGGTATTCTTCAGGCCAGGGCTCAATTTTCTGACTATTTGATATTGACCTAATTCCAATTGATTTAGACTCAGTGTTTAGCTGACCAATCGCCCAGTCTTTAATGTCACGAGGAATATCATCCTCGGGTCGAAATAATAGGCCAATTTTTTGTGCTACTCGAAACGATTCAGTCATACAACCTATACGAGTATATGTAGTCAGAAGTTCACTATATCACGAAGTGGAGTGTTGATTACAAAGATAGTGTCAAGCAATATTTTTTATAATCTCTCGGGATGCTGAAAAACAGAAAGAGAGTTCCCATAATATTGGATGGGCTTTCAATCCACTCACCGGTACTTTGTATAATGTTTACTCGTATGCAAACCAGTGAAGGAGCAAGCAACTCCTTCTGTAATAGGCGTGTTTATCGGGGGGGTGGCGTCCCGTAGGAGATTCGAACTACCTGTCTTCAGGATGAAATCCTGATGTCCTGGGCCGCTAGACGAACGGGACAAAAATGATTTTTGTTAACATCATGGCTTGCAATGTTGTTGCAAGCCATGATGTTGAATATGGCATCCGGTAGGGGAATCGAACCCCTCTTGCCAGGATGAAAACCTGGAGTCCTAACCGATAGACGAACCGGACA
>ENA-OSET01003167-OSET01003167.1-sediment-metagenome-genome-assembly--contig:-NODE-3167-length-15312-cov-19.141122_pt1 | contig 15312 bp, 17 predicted proteins | sample MGYA00237882_ERZ534229 | MGnify/ENA primary metagenome ERZ534229 (study PRJEB26408, sample SAMN06266212) | sediment metagenome | isolation source: Hudson Canyon methane seep mesocosm | place... | reverse complement strand
TTTAAAACTTTATAAATGTGTGTTTAAGCCATATCTAAGCATAAGTCATTGAATTTTTTTAAATTGAGAATTGCTGGTATTTACTATAAAACCATATACAAAATCTATTTATATAGTATACTACACTGTTACTTAAGCTCGTCCCTTGCTCTTTCTACAGGTATTATATGTCCGAAAATGATTCTCCGTTACCCGCCTTCCGTGATTTAGCTCTTACTGAACCAGTGTTAAAAGCAGTTGAAAGCGCTGGTTATGAAACACCTTCCCCGATTCAAGCGCAAATCATACCTTTCATGCTGGATGGCAGAGACGTACTTGGACAAGCACAAACTGGAACAGGAAAAACAGCTGCCTTTGCACTGCCGATTCTTTCCAAGATAGATCTTAGCCAAAAAGACCCTCAAGTTCTTGTTTTGGCCCCTACTCGTGAATTAGCCATTCAGGTTGCAGAAGCTTTTCAAAGCTATGCTTCACATCTGAAAGGTTTTCATGTGCTTCCAATCTATGGTGGTCAGGATTACAGCATCCAGTTACGCCAGCTTAGACGTGGTGCCCACGTTGTTGTTGGGACACCAGGCCGTGTTATGGATCATATGCGTAAGGGCACGCTAAAATTAAACACGCTAAAAACTCTAGTACTTGATGAAGCTGACGAAATGCTACGCATGGGCTTTATTGATGACGTAGAATGGATTCTTGATCAAATCCCAGAACAAAGACAAATAGCACTGTTTTCAGCAACTATGCCGACAGTGATACGAAAAATCGCTCAAAAACATCTGCATAATCCTGAGCAAATCACCATTAAGGTTAAAACTCAGACAGCGGACAACATTCGCCAACGCTACTGGATGGTGAGCGGCACACATAAGCTTGATGCCTTAACTCGCATTCTGGAAGCAGAAGAATTTGATGGCATGATCATCTTTGTCCGCACCAAAACAGCCACTATTGAATTAGCTGAAAAACTAGAGGCCAGAGGACATTCAACCGCTGCCATTAATGGTGACATGTCGCAACAATTACGCGAACGGTCTATTAATAATTTAAAACAAAGCAAACTGGACATCCTGGTTGCAACAGATGTTGCCGCTAGAGGACTGGATGTTGACCGCATCACCCATGTTGTTAACTACGATATTCCTTATGATACTGAATCTTATATTCATCGTATCGGCAGAACAGGTCGTGCAGGACGTACAGGTGATGCCATTTTATTTGTCTCACCCAGAGAAAGACGCTTATTAGGCAATATTGAACGAGCCACCAAGAAAAAAGTTGAAGAGATGCAATTACCTTCAACTGAATATATAAACAATGCACGTATTTCTCGTTTCAAACAACGCATTACAGATACACTAACAGCAGAAGAGCTTAGTTTTTTTACTCAGTTAATCGAACAGTACCAAGCCGAACATGATGTACCTGCCGCTGATATTGCTGCTGCCTTGGCAAAAATGGCACAGGGTGAATCACCACTACTTATTAAAGACCTTCCCAAAAGATCTGCCCGCAAAGAACGCTCCGAAAGGCCTGGTCGAGGTGAAGAAAGAGGTCATAGAGGAGATCGCGGCGAACGAGGCGATCGCAAACCTAAGCGCAGCAGAGACAGTAATAGCGATATCAAAATGGACTTATTCCGCATAGAAGTGGGTAGTAGTCACGGTGTTAAGCCCGGAAATATTGTCGGCGCTATTGCCAATGAAACAGGTATTGATGGCGACCATATTGCACGTATTAAAATTGAAGAAAACTACAGTACAGTTGAATTGCCTGCTGGCATGCCTAAAGAACTTTTTCAGGAACTGAAAAAAGTCAGAGTTTCTGGTCAACAGCTGAATATTTCAGCCATGGACAAAGACTTAATCAGAAAGGCCAAAGGTAAAAAACGTGTTGGATCATCTTCCAGACGTTCAAAACAACAATCTAGCGATTAATAACATCTTTGGAGGGTGGGCATTGCCCACCCTACTCTTTAATCCAAAGACAGCCTCCACTCACTTTTTCAATCAGCTCTAACTGCTGTTGATGAGCTTTCAGCTCTTGATCATTACAAGCAATTACCTTTAGTCTAGCCCTATCTGCTGACAAGCGAACAATCCCTTGTTTTTCTAGCTTTTCTTGCGGGTCAAAATCCATTAAAGAAAATTGCCCCCCTGTCATTGCCAAATAGACGTCAGCTAAAATCTCGGCATCTAATAACGCGCCATGCAACTCCCTGTGGCTATTATCTATTCCAAAACGCTTACACAAAGCATCCAAACTTGCTCGAGCACCAGGATATTTTTTTCTGGCAAAAGGTAAGGTATCAAAAACCGTACTATGCTCCTCAACCGTGGTTGTCTTGCCTTTCAACTGAGCTAACTCGCTATTTAAAAAGCCCACATCAAACGGCGCATTATGGATAACTAACTCAGCACCTTTAGTAAAAGCCAGGTAATCCTCTACAATATCTTTAAATCGGGGCTTATCCTGCAAAAATTCATTCGTTATTCCATGTACTTCTATAGCCCCCTGATCAATCTCTCGATCAGGATTAATATAGACATGAAAAGTATTTTTAGTTAACCGTCTATTGATCAATTCAACACAGCCAATCTCAATTATTTTATGCCCTTCTCTTGGATTTAGACCCGTTGTTTCGGTATCTAGGACAACTTGCCTAACATCTTCTTCCGTCATTTTTGTACCTGCCAGATAATAAATTTTTTATTTGCCGCAACTTCATCACAACTAGCAAACAATCGCTTTAAATCAATATGATAAGCCAGATGCCTATTCCCTATGACCCACAACTCTCCGCCCTTACATAAAGTTCTGTGTGCTTGTTTAAACATCGATAAAGCTATTTGATTACCTATAGTATTTTGCTGATGAAACGGGGGATTACAGACAATCAAATCCATCGATTCTGCAGTAAATTCAGTTAAGCCATCAGCGACAAAAAAATCAGCCAACCTTTCTGGAAAAGCATTGGAAAAATTTTCTTTGGCCGATGCCACTGCCATGTATGATTCATCCACAAAATGTAAATGCGATAAAGGATGAGACTCTGCCAACATTAAACCAACTACCCCATTCCCACAGCCTAAATCAACGATATTTTTAGCTAAGGTGTCTTTAGGTAAGTGCTGCAATAAAAAACGAGTTCCTATATCCAGACTTGCCCTGGAAAATACATTGGCATGATTGCAAATACGGTATGGGCTATTTTCTAATTGATAAACCACAGGGTATGGGCTTTCAAAGTTCTGCTCTTGAATAGTGGGCTTAGCAAAGATCAAACGCGCTTTTTTCTTTGCTAAAGAGGGCTTAGTTGGGCCTATATATTTTTCCATTAACTTCCACACTGCTGCCGGCATGGCTTTAATCATCCCTGCCGCGATAACCGTGGTATTTTCAGTTATCAAGGCTTGCAAGCGGATCAATTGATCTTCGAGTAAAGCCAACGTTTTTGGCACTTTAATCAACACCAAATTAAACGGCTCAGCAGGCCAATCCAAAGAATTTTTTAACTGAACACTACGCTCTGGCAGCTGATTGATTTGTAGATTTTTTCTGCTTGCCTGCTGAGAAAGCCAGGAATCTGAAATAGCGACTGGCGTAGATGCATTTAAGGCCAGGGCCAAGGCACCAAACTGATCATTTAATAATAACACCCGAGTATCAACATTTAATAACTGCTGCTCAAATACATGCTGCAATAGATACTCATCTGCCGCATCCCAAGCCCTTAACTTCTCATTATTTCTATAAGGCAGGCGCTGCAATTCAAAGCGCCCCTGCGGTACATTTAATACTGTTTCCATAAACCCTAAGTCATTTTTAACTGAACAGCATTATAACGTAGTAAAATAGCTCTTTTTACCAAAAAACAAATATCATGCATATTCAGTGGTACCCCGGTCATATGCATAAGGCCAACAAAGAAATTAAAGAAACACTTCCAAAAATTGATCTGATCATTGAAGTATTAGATGCGAGGATCCCGTTTAGCAGTCAAAATCCTTTGCTTTCGACCCTTCGGGGAGACAAACCTTGCATTAGAGTCCTCAGTAAATCTGACCTGGCCGACCCTGAAAGCACTTTACTTTGGCAGCAACACCTGGAGAAAGAACAAGGTGTAAAAACACTGGCTGTCACCACCGAACAACCCGACAAAATAAAGCAAATCACCCAGCTTTGTCAGAAGATGATTCCAGATAAAGGCAGTAATGACAAAATAATAAAAACCATGATTATGGGAATACCCAATGTGGGGAAATCCACCATCATCAATGTTTTAGCCGATCGTATGATTGCTATAACGGGTAATGAACCTGCTGTCACCAAACGACAACAGCGCATTAAACTTGACGGTAATATTCTTTTATCTGATACCCCCGGGGTACTTTGGCCTAATGTGGAAAATAAAAATAGTGGTTATCGATTAGCCGCAACTGGAGCCATTAAAGACACAGCAATAGATTATGCAGACATTGCTTTTTTTACTGCCGAATATCTATTGGATAATTACCCAGACGAATTAATAAAACGCTACCAGCTTGATAGCTTACCTGACAATGAATCTGATCTAATGGAAGCAATAGGCAGAAAACGTGGGTGTTTACGGGCAGGCAAACAAGTTGACCTGGAAAAAACCAGTAAAATACTGATCGCTGAATTTAGAGCAGGAACTATTGGCAATATTACCCTGGAATCACCTGAAATGATGGAAAAGGAACTGCAAGAACTGGCTATTATTCAACAACGCAAAGCAGATAAAAAATCCAACAGAAAACAAAAGTGGAAAGATTCCAGCAAAAAACATCCTTCTAAGTAACAAACCTTGACTAGCTGAATATACATACAAGTGGGGCGCAGGTTTTAGCCTGCATTTGTAATACGAAAAAAGCAGGCTAAAGCCTGCGCCCCAAAACATGGAGACAAAGTCGATCAACGTTTGTTACTTAGAAGGAAAAACATTAACTCAAAGTTTTGCAATCTAAGCTTGCTTGCTAATGGTATACTGCGCGCATAATTTTTAGGAGTCTACACAATGTCAGAATTTAATAACGTCACTGTCATCAAAAAAGCCAATGTTTATTTTGATGGTAATGTCAGCAGCCGTACCGTAAACTTTGCTGACGGTTCAAGCAAAACACTGGGCTTTATGCTGCCTGGCGAATACACTTTTAATACTGCGGATAAAGAATTGATGGAAATTATCGCTGGAGATCTTCAGATCTTGTTACCTGAAACTTCTGACTGGCAAGCGGTTAAAGGCGGCGAATCATTTCATGTGCCTGCTAATACAAAATTTTCCGTAAAAGTACAATCAGCCACTGATTATTGCTGCTCATATATTAAGTAAAAAGAGTTTATTTGCATAGAGACTATATATAGACGCTATACTCACACAAAGTCACAGAGACCCAAAGAAAAGGAAACTGCTCTTCTTGGTGGCTTTGTGTCTTAGTGTGAAAACTTTTTTTGTTTTGACAAAGATCTCTCGTCCTTAACCTTATGATAATGCCTATAGTATGCAATTAAGGTTTCAGCCAGCACATTTGCCTTTAGCTCAATCAACCCAGCTATAAGTTCACACTAAAATGGAAAAAATCGCTATTTTTGTTGATGTACAAAATATTTATTACACCACTCGACAACATTACCATCAACAGTTTAATTACAAAGCATTTTGGACTAAAGCAACGGCAAATAAAGAAGTGGTTGCTGCTTACGCCTACGCCATTGATAAAGGCGATACAAAACAGCGCAGTTTCCAAAATGCCCTTAAACATATCGGTTTTCAGGTTAAATTAAAACCTTATATTCAGCGTAAAGACGGTTCAGCCAAAGGAGATTGGGATGTTGGTATCACCCTAGATGCGATAGAAATAGCTGCATCTGTCGATACCATCATTTTATTATCAGGGGATGGGGATTTTGACTTGTTGTTACAAAAAGCGCGTACTGTTTTTTCAACAAAAAGCATCGTCTACGGCGTCAATAGCTTAACTGCACCCAGCTTGATTAATTCAGCCGACCAGTTTGTTTCTATTAGCCATGAGCTATTGATGTAGCTTACTATTATTGATGATATTTGAGATATTCTGAACAGTCATATTCACCAAATGGACGGGCAATGCACTCCAATCCTGTTGACTTAGGAATCGAGGCTTTAGCCTCGTAGGCTCAGGCGAGGCTAAAGCCTCACTTCCTCCTACCCCCCATTGCATAGCTTTATTCTAAGGTAAATAATTTATCAAAATTTGCTATTTGCAATATTTTCTTAACATCTGGCTTTGCCCCTTTAATCTTTACCGCACTTTTACTTTCACCCACTTTATCACGCAAAACGAGCAACATGCCTAAAGCAGAACTATCAAGGTAATCCACTCTCCCCATGTCGACAACAATTGTATTAACGCCACTCGCTGCCAGTTCTGTTGCTTTACGAAAATCCTGATGAATAGAAAAGTCGAAACGGCCCGAAATTCCCAATGTTAATGTCTTGCTAGCTGTATCTAATTTTGTCTCTATTGCCATTATCAAATGCCTATTACAATTTTAAAATAATTCTATATCGCCTTCATCCATTGAAGACTGAGAAACTGCCTTCATCTCTTTGACATGCCATTGTCGTTTCATATCATTTAATCGAGTCGTGCCTTGCTCTAATTCATTGATCTGTGCCACGGTCTCCCCTGCCTTAAAAGAATCAAGCCCTACCCGAATCTCATCACTCATTGCTTGAAAATTATCTGTACTGGCAGCTAAGAACTCTAGCATTTGCCTAACCATATCTTCAAACTGCAAGCCTCTGACAGCGTCTCCGACACTAGATTCAATTTGATCCGTCATATTAGACACATCAGCTATTTTAATAGCCATTGCATCATTCATTGTAGCAATATCCTGCATCATTGTTTCTATATTATCTTTTGATGTAATCGCTATATTCATATCTTTGGATGCCATTTTTTCTATCATTGAATGAGCCAAATTAATATTTTTCTTGGATGCATTAACAACAACTCGAATTTCATCACTGAATTTATCAGAATTCTTAGATAAATTCCGAACCTCATCTGCAACCACGGCAAAGCCTCTACCCGCCTCACCTGCTCTTGCTGCTTCTATGGCCGCATTAAGGGCTAATAAATTAGTTTGATCAGCAATCCCCTGAACATCGGTCAATAGCTTTTCCACCTTAGACATATGCTCACCCACATCATTGATCACCCCAACCATTTCCATACTTTGCTTACTTATCTGTAAAATATGCTCGACAAAAAATTTAAGTACCTCATCCGTTTCCTGGGCAAATTTAGTAAAGCTCAAAGCATCCGAGTTAGAACCACCATTCTCGGACATACTATTCATTATTGAATGGACAATAGAAGATTGCCCAGAAGTTAAACCATGCAAACTATTAAAACTTCCCGACATAGTGACAACTGCCGCCGCTACTACCCCTTTTAATTGCTCTATCTCTTGCTGAAATGTGTCAATTTCTTGCTGTATACAAGAGTCTATTTCCAAAACGTACCGGTCAATTGCCTGCTTAAGTAACTCATTATTAGATCCAGCTAGATCATCTTCAATTTCATTATGTTCACTTTGAGCACGGTAAACAGTGAACATAGAAACTAAAAAAACAATAGGAAATGCCACCCAATAGAGCAGATCTATCGATAAAAAGAGAGGTGAAATCATTGCTATCAAAAATAATAACAGCGGAGGAATAACTTTTTTTAAAAAAATCATTTTTTATACCTTGGGTACTTTACTTAACGGCTTAAAATTACAATTTGTGCTGCAATTTTATTAAGAGGCAGGACATGATCGGCGGCACCTTGTTTAAATGCTTCACCTGGCATACCCCACACCACACTGCTAGCCTCATCCTGAACAATATTAGTCGCGCCTGAATCCTTCATTTCCTTCATGGCTTTAGCACCATCCGCTCCCATTCCAGTTAACATAACTCCAACTGCATTACTGCCTACATTTTGTGCTACAGACCGGAACATCACCTCAACAGATGGTTTATGCCGATTGACCGCCGGACCAGCATTCAATTGACAAATGTACCTGGCACCATTTCTTATCACTAGTAAATGTTGATCGCCCGGTGCAATATAAATATTCCCAGGTAAAATCTGCTGGCCATTTTGAGCAACACATACTGTCATTTCAGTCGCATCACCTACATGCTTGGCAAATGATGCACTAAAAGCCGCAGGCAAATGCTGGGTAACTACAATTGCAGGTGTGCTAGCAGGTAAATTCACCACTAATTCTTTAAGCGCTTCAGTCCCGCCTGTTGATGATCCCAAGGCAATAATTTTATCCGTTGTTTTGAAATGAGTTTTAGCTGGACTCGATTGCAAAACAGCATCTGCAGAGTATTTTTTAGCGACAACCGGTTGTATTGCCGGCTTAGTTTCAAGTGTTCGCACGCGTGCCTTAGCAGCCATTCTTACTTTAGCAATAATATCCTCAGAATAATCCTTAAGCGAATGAGAGACATCAACCTTAGGTTTAGCGATAAAGTCAACCGCACCCAGCTCTAACGCCTCAAGAGTTACAGCAGCTCCTTTCTCTGTCAATGTAGAAATCATTACCACAGGCATAGGCCTTAAACGCATTAAATTGCGTAAAAAAGTCAATCCGTCCATCCTTGGCATTTCAATATCTAAAGTCAATACATCTGGCTTAAGCTTTTTAATCTTTTCCCTGGCAACAATTGGATCAATCGCTGAACCAACAACTTCGATATCATCAGATTCATTAAAAATCTGTGTCAGCATCTGCCGGATTAAGGCAGAATCATCAATAATCAACAATCTTATTTTCTTACTCATCCATCAAGTTCCTAAAATAATTCCACGTCACTTTCCACAGCAACATCTTTAATCGATGTTCTGTATTGTTTTTCACGAGATACAATTGTTTCATTATGTAAATCTTTAATTTTTTTCATCCTGACTCGTCCTGTTTTTGGAAAAAAATTAACCTTTCTAGGATAGATATCTCCCAAATCCTGAGAAACCAGCTTTAATGCTTCAGTATCAATATATTCGAGTACAAAATTAATATTATGTAATCCAACATCCCCTAAGGTAGGAATAATTTTTCCGCCACCAAACAGTTTAACTTCCAGGTTTTTTCTTTTTCCACCATTGGCCAAAATCATATTAATCAAATGTTCCATTGCATAATTACCGTAGCGTGTCGCATTTCCCACAACATTTTCAGCACCAGTAGATAATTTATGCTCTGTTGTTTCAGGCAGCATAAAATGATTCATACCCCCAACCCCCATCTCAACATCTCTAATACAGGCTGAAATGCAAGACCCTAGAACGGTGGTAATCATTTCATTTTCTGTTGTAACGTAATATTCACCAGGTAAAATTTTGGCGCAAATCAAACCACTGCCCTTGTCCCAAAATCGCTTTATACTTGAGAACTCAAGTATAGAAGGCGCTGTAATTGTCTTATTGTTTATCATTCAATTCTTTAGTAAAAACTCCGATCCATTCCCATCATTAATAAAGGTAGTATAAAACTCATTTTATTTTTTTATAAATCGTATGCCCAATGAGCTCAAACCCTGTATCAAGATTATTTAATGATTCTGAATGCCCAATAAACAAATGGGACCCCGTGGTAAGGAGTTCACCATACCTTTGCGCTAAACGCTGTTTTGTATCCCGGTCAAAATAAATAAGTACATTCCTACAAAAAATAAAATCGAAATAGCTTTTCATCGGCCATTCTTGCATTAAATTAAGTTGCTTAAAATGGATAATAGCCTGCAGCTCTCGACTCATCCTCACCTTGACCGCATTATGTCCTTTTCCTTTCTTAAACCAGCGCTTTAAACTCTCCTGTGGCAACCCTGCTACTCGGTCATTAGTATAAATACCCTCTGCTGCTGTTTGTAATACATTGGTATCTAAGTCGGTAGCAAGAATCTTTATTTCCCAGTTACTAGGTACATTTTCTAACAATGTCATAGCAATCGAATAGGGTTCTTCCCCTGTCGAACAACCAGCAGACCAGACTCTTATGGTTTTATTTGTAGCATTTTTTTTTAAAACCTCTGGAATTACTGTGTTTTTTAAATAATCAAAGTGATGTTGCTCTCTGAAAAAAGAGGTTAAATTAGTGGTGACGGCATTAATAAATTCGGTAAATTCTTTTTCCGGGTTATTTTTTAGATAAAGGCAATATTCTTTAAAGTTTGCTAATCCATGCATTCTTATCCTTTTTGATAACCTGGAATAAAACATATCAAATTTATCATCCGGTACCAATATACCCGAATGCTCATTAGACATTTTTCTTAGAAAATCAAAATCTTCACGGGTATATAAAAATTCGCGTTGTTTATCTGACACAGTTATCCTGTTAGCTAGAGTAGTGTATTATTCAAAATAAAAGAGAGCATCGAGTTAATAGTCGCTACAAACCCTTCCGCTAACATAAAAAGCATCGACATGAATCCATTGCATGCTCACAAAGCTAATTTTCAACAGCGATATAAAAACCTAAAACAATCCCGATGCAGCTTGATCTACATTTAACATTTCAGCCAAACCTAACAATTTTGCTGCTTCAATAAATTTATCTGAAGGAAAATCAATCAGCATTTCTTTTTGTAATTTAATTGTTTCCTGCTTCAATACAACTAATAGCTGTAAAGTAGATGTATCAATTGTCATCACTTCAGAGGCATCAATTTCAATAATATCCTGGCTTTCTAGTAAGGACAGTAATCGCTCATATAAATGAGCCACATTTTGAATATTATGTGTTGCATCCAAAGTTAAACCTGAATCATTAGTTGATTCATCCTGAATTATATCTACCATAGCCTCACTCATATTTGCTTCAGAACTAGCAGTTTCTAATCCTGCATTCTCCACATCAATACTTTCTTCTTTAGCTTCAACTTCATCTGTTTCAGCAGCATCCATCCATGCCAGCGGATCAAAACCGATTAAACCTTTATCTTTTTTTTCAGCCATTACATCACCTTGCCTTCCAAAAAGTCATTCGCCAAATGCCTAAAATCTCTTGCCGAACGACTTCCTGGGCGATATTCCAGTATAGTTTTGCCAAAACTTGGACATTCTGCTAATAATGCTGTTTCTCTAATAACCGTACTTAACACCTGATTCGGAAAATACTCCAACATTTTTTTTAGTACTTCTTTAGATATTCTTCGCGTAGTGGCATATCTAGACATAACTAAAGATAATTTATACTCTTTCTTTAATACCTGCTCAAAACGTTTAATCGTCCCCATCATATGAGATAGACCTTGCAAGGCAAGAAAATCACCCGTCATAGGAATTATAATTTCATCAGCTGCAAACAAAGCATTTGCGACTAAAACGCCCGATGAAGGCGGACAATCAATAAATACAAACTCCTGGTCATTCAGGTTTTCATGCAACGCTTTCCGTAATAAATTACCACGCTTGGCTCCACCTTCTGACAATTGTTCTATTTCTTGCAGTCTAGGCCCAGCAGTAACCAATTGTAAACCTTCCCTCACTGGAATCAATTTTGTAGATATATCAGCATCTCCCAGCATCACCTCATCAATTCCAGGCCTATTAGGGTTCACAACCCCAAAAGAGACCGCCAAATGACCTTGCGGATCCAGGTCAATAACCGTCACTTTTTTACCTGACTTAGCCAAGGCATGAGTCAAATTGGTTGATGTTGTAGTTTTACCTACTCCGCCTTTTTGATTAATTATTGCGACAACTCTTTCAGCCATTACAACTGTGTAACTCCTTCAAATTCTTCTGAATCTAATAACTTATCAACATCCAGCAACATCACCATCTGCTTTTTTCCTACATGCATACCACGCATATAACGAGTATCAATTTTTGAGCCTAACTTAGGACTGTCTTTAATTTCTGAGATATTAATATCCAATACATCAGAGACAGCATCCGCAACCACCCCCATCACTGTTGAACCTTGTGAATTATTAACACAAAGCACAATGACCACTGTAATGGGTGAAAAATCTGTTTGCTCCATACCAAAGCGTTCACGTAAATCAACAATAGGGACTATAGAGCCTCTTAAATTTAATGCTCCTTTAATATAGCCTGGCGTATTGGGTATCTCTCGTACGGGTTCCCATCCCCTAATTTCCTGAACTTTAAGGATCTCGACACCATAGGCCTCCCCTGCAAGTTCAAAAGTTAAGAATTGTTCTACCTCAATATCACTAGTCATATTACTATTCTCAGTTGTGATTATTAATTTTACTCAGCATTTTCAGCATTAGAAATCCTCCCATTCATCATCAGAACTAGATGATGCATTGAAGCCATTCTCTGAAGGTTGGGCAGGTGTAGTAGCAACTCTTTGTTGAGGTGCAGGAGCTGCTTGACTGGCAACCGACTGAGTAATGGGATTATTCTGAGAGACTGCCACATTTGTACCCGAGTTCACTTTAAAAAAGGCGAGTATTTGACTCATTGCCGTAGACTGTTCACTCATAGAAACACTAGATGCCGAGGCCTGCTCAGCTAAAGCGGCATTCTGCTGAGTAATTTCATCCATTTGCGAAACAGCCTGATTCACTTGTTCAATGCCTTGAGATTGCTCTACACTGGCTGCCGCAATTTCAGCAACAATATCGCCAACTTTCTTAACACCAGTCACAATTTCATGCAGAGACTTACCCGTTTCATTTACAAACTCTGTTCCTGATCTCACTTTTTGTACACTGGTTTGAATCAGTTCCTTACTTTCTTTAGCTGCTGTTGCACTTCGTTGCGCCAGATTTCTTACTTCTGTTGCAACAACCGAGAATCCACGACCTTGCTCACCCGCTCTAGCCGCTTCTACCGAGGCATTTAAAGCTAGCAAATTGGTCTGAAAAGCGATCTCATCAATGACGCCGATGATTTCAGCAATTTTATTACTACTGACATTTATTTCCTGCATGGCAGCTACTGCCGAGGTAACAACCTCACCCCCCTTTTCTGCTAATTGTCTGGCTGAAGTTGCCACCTGATTAGCTTGTTGTGCATTATCAGCATTATTTTTAACCGTACTGGTCAATTCTTCCATGCTGGATGCCGTTTCTTCCAGATTCGCAGCTTGCTGTTCTACTCGGTGCGATAAATTATTATTACCACTCGCAATTTCTTGAGCTGAATTATTAATAAACTCAGCCGAATTATTCACTTCACCCACAATTTCGGCAATTTTATCAATTGAGGCATTTATACTATTTTTACATTCCAGATAAACCCCTTGATATTCCTTATCTATTCGATTATTTAGGTCGCCCGTTGCCATACTTTGCATAGTACTGGATACATCTGAAAAAACACTTTCAATGACATCTGTTAGCTCATTAATTCCGCCACTCAGCTTTTCAAAAAAACCATCTTTATCAGACATTTCAATGCGAGAATCTAATTGCCCAGCCTTAACGCCTTCAACAATGGCTTCAATTTCTTGCTCAATTTTAACTTCATGCGTTCTATCTAACCACTCAACAACGGTCCCTATACGCGTCCCATTATCATTTTTCACTGGATTAGCGACAAAGTCCATATGTCTTCCGCCAATGACTAAGTTCGCTTTCAAAGTACTATTCAACCCTGCTACTAAGCCACGTTGATGTGCAGGGTTTTTATGGAACTGGTCAATATTAGCACCTAATAACTGATCAGCATTAAACTCGGGTAAATCATTTCGGATATCAGATTCTGCATTTTTAAACATCGCCGCAACGGTATCATTCATATAGATAATATCTAAATTATTATCCGCAACCATCACACAGGAACTAACATTATCCAGTGCCTGCTTAATCCGCGTTGATTCTGCCGCCTGTTCTTTGCTATGCGATAGGTCGCCATTAAGCTTGACTTGCATACCATACACAGCTTTATACATATCACCAATTTGATCATTTCGATCCAGCTCAATAGTATTTCTGTAATGTCCATCAGCCAGGCTATAAGAAGTAGAAATCACCTTTTCTAGCGCTGTCCTAAAATCTTTTACCATTCTGTAGCCTAACAGAATAGCTAAAATATCAATCACTGCAACAGCTCCCAGCACAGGCATATCACCTTGCTGGAATAACAAGCTCATAAAATACAAACTAGGAAGTAAAAAGCTAGCGAAGACCACTGTCGCTTTTAATCCAAGGCTACATTCTTTGATGTTCTTCAGAATTAAAGCCAACCCTTTAGGGCGTATTTCTACTTTGTTAGCATTTAGTTGTCGATAGAGATCTTCAGCTGCAGAAATTTGTTGTCGACTGGGCGCATAACGTACTGAAAGAAACTCATCCACCCTGCCATTTTTATAAACGGGCGTAACATTGGCTTCCACCCAATAATAATCACCGTTCTTGGTTCTATTTTTTACTGGAGCCGTCCAGGGTTTACCCCCCTTACAACAATTCCACAAATCTTCAAATGCTGCGGCCGGCATATCGGGATGACGTACAACATTATGGCTTTTTCCAACAAGTTCTTCTTTGCTAAACCCACTTATCTCTATAAAAGCCTGGTTAGCATAGGTGACAATCCCTTTTAAATTAGTTCGGGTAACCAGAATATCACCTTGTTCCATTATCACTTCATGATCAGTGACTGGCATATTAATTTTCATTGTTTGACTCCTTACCCATCAGAAATAATACATTAGCTGTTTTCATCTTCATCATCCAGACTATCTAATTTCAATAATTTTTCAACATCAAGTAACATCACCATGCGCTCATTGACTGACGCTAGACCATTGATGAATTCTGTACTTACCTTTGTTCCAAAATTTGGCGCGTTCTGTATGGTTTTCTTATCCACATCAATAACATCAGATACAGAATCGACCACAACGCCCATCACCCGTGTACGCCCTTCTTCGGTTTGTATTTGCAGCACCACCACCACGGTTAAAGGTGTATATTGCAAATACCCTAAACCAAATCGTTCTCTCAAATCAATAATAGGCACAATGGCTCCCCTTAAGTTAACCACCCCTTTTTCATAACTGGGCACATTAGGTATTCTTGATACTGGCTCCCAACTACGAATTTCTTGCACACGAAGAATATCAACACCATATTCTTCATCACCTAAAGTAAAGCTTAAAAACTGCAGCATGCTGTCCAGTTTTATTTCTTCAATCTCTTCAGTTTCTATATTTTCAGCTTCTTCAGTCATTTTATCTTCTAACAGTTTACTGGTTTGATAAACGAACTAATCCAGGAATATCTAAAATTAAAGCAACAGACCCATCACCCAGAATAGTTGCACC
>ENA-OSET01003165-OSET01003165.1-sediment-metagenome-genome-assembly--contig:-NODE-3165-length-15319-cov-9.740323_pt1 | contig 15319 bp, 16 predicted proteins | sample MGYA00237882_ERZ534229 | MGnify/ENA primary metagenome ERZ534229 (study PRJEB26408, sample SAMN06266212) | sediment metagenome | isolation source: Hudson Canyon methane seep mesocosm | place... | reverse complement strand
CATAGCTAGAATACCTACTAAAGTACCTACTAAAGTACCTACTAAAGTACCTATAAACCATAGCGCTTACGTTTCGCTGGCGTCAGAGCATCAATATCAACAACGACGAGACCGTCGACACAATCATTAAAATCAGAATCTATATTAAAGCCATGAAAGCGCGTTCCACCAGGCAGGCAAAGTGCGACGTATTGCTTATATAAAGTGGGAACGGAAAAGCCCATTTCCGCCAGTCGTTGCTTAAGCACTACAAAAGCCTCTTTAGTAGTAAGTCCGGCAAAAATAAGATCAACTTGGGTGCGGGATTCCTGATCAAGCATAAACGGATCCTGACAATCAGCAATACTATCCTCTGCGCCATAATAAAGCTGGTAATAACGCACCAGTAAGTCTTGCGCCGGCTTTGAGAAGGTATCGCTTATGCTAACTGCCCCTAACAAATAGCGATATTCAGGATGCTGCCGCAAGAATGCTGCGATCCCCATCCAAAGGTAATCCAAACTTCGGGAGCCCCAATATTTTGGCTGTACGAAGCTTCGACCTAACTCCAGTCCTCTTTCTAAAATCGGCCGGGCATTCGTCTTGTAGTAAAATAAAGTCTGCGTATAAAGCGACGACGCTTCAGTTTCGTCCAAGACTTTTCGTGTCGGCGTAAGCCTGTAAGCGCCCACTAACTCCTGTTCATCCCGATCCCACAACACAATGTGCAAGTAGCTTTCATCAAAAGCATCAAGGTCACGCGCATTGTCTGTGCCTTCACCGATTAGGCGAAATGCTTCCTCCCTCAAACGCCCAATTTCATTCATAAGAACCGACCCAGACGAATAACGATATAAATAAATGTCTTTGTCGTCCTTGGTTTCACCCAGGCGAGTACATCGTTTTAATTCAAGCATGAGAGCGTGACGATCTTCCGCACCAGCAATAGGCGTCGACGTCTTAAAAAGGGAGGTTTTGTCCTTTTTCAAACGATAGCATTGCTTACGAAATAATTTTGCTTTGGTTTTTAAAGGCAGCTTTAACTCTTGATAGGCTTCATAAGAGATCATTTCGCCGACACGTATCGGTACTTTTTTTTGTCCGCCACGTGCTTTTCGTCGTATTTTTTGCGTCGCTCTCAAGCCGAGCGACTCCAAACCTCTGAACAACATTAAAGGCTGCCACAATCGAGACATACTATACAAAAATAACAGGTTTTTATTATCAACATGCACGGGCAGCACCGGTGAGCGCGTTGCTGCCGCCAACTTCAGAAAGCAAGGCTGCCAAAGGCCATCTTTAGACCCTCCAGGCTCTATACGAGAAATACCTGTCGCAGGGAAAATCACAACAGCACCGCCATTTAAAAGGTGCGTTTCAGCGGATGAACGGATGGGCCTATCCGCTAACATAGCCTTGTTTTCTTTCTGTATTATTTCTGTTGGCAACAAGACTGGCGTTAACGGTTCAATGGCTTGCAACATATCAATGCTAAGTAATTTCACATCTGGACGGACATCGCTCAACAGGGAGATTAATGCAAAGGCATCTAGGGAGCCTAGCGGGTAATTTGCGACGATAACCACTCGTCCAGAGATGGGAATATGCTTTTTGTCACTTTGGCGGACACTTGGACTTAAACTCAGTTGCGTTAATATTTTCTGGGCTAACACTGCACCTTCAAGACCCGGATTATCCTTCACGAAGTCCGAGGTTTCAGATTCATACGCCAACAACTTAAGTAGTAACTGGCGAGGCAGTGAAAAAAGTGCTTCCAATTTCGATATCACGAGTAGGGTGGCGCTCCTCATTCATAAGTTAATCTTTAACAACATACTGAGAGCTTTGCACGATGTCACGAGCGCAATAAAGACAAAGCAAAAAATTACGAAAACACGAGTGTATGGTTTATACATGAGTATTTTGAGTGATTTTTTAACGCTGTATTAATAAGCGCAGTAGTCGTGCAAAGTTCTCGTACTATTTATTGACTGCGCTCAAATAGTAAATCCCAAACGCCATGCCCTAAATTTATGCCTCTGTTTTCGAACTTGGTGCTGGGTCGATAAGCAGGTTTATCGGAATAATGCCCTACACCAGCAAGGTTATCCAAGTTTTGAATCGCCGAAAGCACAGTCATCATATGCCTCGCATAATGTTCCCAATCAGTAGCCAAATGAAAAACACCGCCAGCAGCCAATTTCCGAGCAATTCTCTGTACAAAGTCAGTTTGCACCAACCTTCGTTTATGATGCTTATTTTTATGCCATGGGTCCGGAAAAAATAGCTGTACCCGGTGAAGGCTGTTATCAAGAAGGCCTTTATTTATCACCTCATTGGCATCGCAGCAATAGAGCTTTAAGTTATTAAGTTCAGCGTCTCCCGCCATCGCCAGTAAGGCGCCAACGCCAGGGCGATGAACCTCAATTCCTATAAAGTTTAACTCTGGCTGCGTACGTGCCATCTCGAATAACGACGCCCCCATGCCAAAGCCAATCTCCAACACGACGGGATGATCATTACCAAACACAACACTAAAATCCAAGGCCTCATCAGACATTTCAAGCCCGTAATCGCCCCAGTAGTCGTCCCAGCCTTTTTTCTGTCCTAGCGTCATACGGCCACTTCTGACAACAAAACTACGAATCTTACGTTTTTTAAGGTCCGTTTCGTCGCTTATGCCGTCGTTCATACCATCACTCATAGTGCCTTACTTCCCAAGCAGGTATTCCTGCACTTACTCACAAAATGGCGCGCATAATAGGATTAGCTTAAAAAAAGATCAAGTAAGGGAGCATGCTGGAGCGTAATTCCCTGAGAAAAATGACAAATCCTGTTGAGTCATTCTGAGCATGAGGTGAAACCAGATTTGCCATGAGGGCTACGCCTCAAACTCAAAGAGACACTCTTCACAAGAGGGTAAACAATTCACCAGCTGTTACACAATTGATCAAATAGTAGTCAATAATTATAGCCTTTAGGTTTATACTACTAGGCTCAGAACACGAACAAGCGATCGTGTTTCTGTCTTCCTTGAAGAAACCCCTTTTATAGGAGCCATTTAATGGCTCCTCTTTTTTTGTCTGTTTTTCACCCTTCTTAAGACTTCAAACTCTCTACTTTTGCCATTCGAAATAGCTTTGGCCGAATGACCTTCCGGTATTCCGTTGGTGTAAGCCCAGCACTTACCTTGAATATTTTGGCAAAATAAGGGGTATCCTTATAGCCAACAGTCAGAGCAATATCCTGAACACTTAGATCAGTGGTTTTTAAGTAGTCTGCGGCCTTTTCAAGACGTAGGTCTTGCAAGTATTGATTTGGCGTCATGCCAAGCGCTTGCTTAAAGCGGCGAGTAAAGGTTCGCATCGGCATGCCGGAATAGTCAGCCATCGCTGACAAGGTTATATCATTTGCGTAAACATGACTTAGCCATTCCTGTACGCCAACAATGGCCTCGTCTGAATGCAGCGCGTGACCAATCGCAAATATGGGCACATCGTGGCTACTACCCACATCATGTGCAAAATGCTGCTCTACTCGCTGACGCTTCTCTTTCCCATACAATAGGCCGACAAGATAAAACACTAAATCGGATAAGGCGTTAATACTACCAGCGCAGTAGACGCCATCACCATAGGTTATAAAATGCTGACGCTTAAGATCAACTTGGGGGTAGCGCGCTGAAAAATCGTCAAAGAAATACCAATGCGTTGTCGCAGGTGAGTCGTCCAAAAGTCCGGCCTCTGCGAGAAAATAAACGCCCGCGCCAGTCGCAACAAGTTTAGTGCCTCGTTGATGATAAGCCTTTAACAAGCGAGGAAGCTCGGGATAACGCCTTAGTACTTTCGATGGGCTGCGCCAGCTTGGCGGCAAAAAAAGCCAATCTAACGCCATATCCTGGCTTAATTGTTTGCTGATATTTATCGGCAAACCACCTACAACATTCGGTTGAATATCATCGACACGTAACAATTCGAGGCTTAAATCCGATTCCTGGCGCTGCAATCGAGACATCGCGTTCACCGCAGTCAAGATTTCATAAGGGCGAGTCACACCAGAAAACAAGGTGAAGTCACAACATAAGAATCCGAAACGCACCATTGAAGTCGACCTTATCGCTTACAGTTATACTCAAACAGAGACCTTTGCACGAATGCTAGCTAAGACTGACGTCCCTATCAAGCGCCCTATAAGCCAAAGCTTCTGTGATATGTCCGGTTTCGATCGATGCACTGCCGCCCAAATCCGCTAATGTCCGAGCGACCCGGATCAACCTGTGCACACCACGCGCTGACATCGCAAAACGCTCCATTGTCATTTCCAGCTTGTCTTTTAACTCACAAGACAAGGGGCAATACTTAGCCAATTCTGGCGCTTTTAAGGTGTTATTCAGCTTTCCTTGGCGTTGATATTGAATCACTCGAGCTTGCTCAACACGCGCCAGTATATCTGCACTCGACTCACCGGCAGAATCCGACGACAGCAAAATATTTGCGGCCTGATAAGGCACTTCAACATGCATATCGAAACGATCTAACAATGGCCCTGATAACTTTTTCCGATAATTCTGTATTTGCTGAGGTGTATCCGTACACGGAATTTTTGGATGGCCCAAATAGCCACAAGGGCATGGATTCATTGCGGATAGAAGTTGAAATTCAGCGGGAAATTCAATGACCGCATTGGCCCGAGAAATGGAAACGCGCGCACTTTCTATCGGTTCACGAAGTACTTCCAAGGCCTTGCGCCCAAATTCCGGTAACTCATCCAAAAATAATACCCCCTTATGCGCCAAGGAAACCTCTCCAGGTTTGGGGTAAGAACCGCCACCTACCAAGGCAACTGCAGAAGCCGTGTGGTGCGGCGAACGAAATGGCCGATCAAATAAGTCCTGCTGCTGCGCCGTATGCCCGACGATCGAATATAAAGACGCCACTTCCAAGGCTTCCGAACGCGTCAAGCCAGGCAAGATACTCGGCATTCTCGCAGCCAACATACTCTTTCCCGTGCCAGGCGGACCAAAAAACAGCAGATTTAATCCGCCACTCGCTGACACTTCCAAAGCACGACGCGCCAATAGCTGTCCTCTGATATCAGCCATATCAAGTCTTGCAGAGTTATCTGTCTTTGAAGGCGTGAACTTGGCTGGAGACTCAAGCGCCTTGCCTAGTACGTGATCACACAACTGCGCGATATGTTGAAAGCCATAAACCTCCCCCTGTTCGGCGATAGAGGCTTCGTCAACATTCGCCACAGGAACACATATTTTTTTACCCGCTTTTTGTGATGCTATCACGGCAGGCAGCACGCCTGGAATCGGTCGAATATCTCCCGTTAATGCCAACTCCCCAAGGAACTCATAGCCCGCTATAGCACTAGCAGCTATTTGCTCCGTCGCCACTAGAATCCCGAGCGCAATCGCTAAATCGTAGCGCCCGCCTTGTTTGGGCAAATCGGCAGGGGCCAAATTAATCGTGACGCGACGTGATGGAAAATCGAAACCGGAATTTATCAAGGCGCTGCGAACGCGGTCCTTGCTTTCTCGTACAGCCGTTTCGGGAAGCCCGACAATAGAAAGGGAAGGGAGGCCGTTTGAAATATGTGTTTCAACAATAACCTGAGGGGCATCAACACCCATCTGGGCACGCGTTAGTACAATTGATAGTGACATAGCGATCCTTGCTGTCGTCAAAAAAACTGTGGTGGCGATAGTTCGCACCGCAAAACAGCACACGCACCATGATGCCGCATGCGCTCTGTTTAGTTGCGCAAAAAACCGTAATCGCGCAGGCAAACACTTAAAATTTTAAAGATTAGACCCTAGTCGAGACTCAAGGTCTGCGAAATCCTTCTCAAGCTGCTCAAGCTTTTCTCTTGTCCGCTCCAGCACAAGCTGCTGGGCATCAAATTCATCTCTGCTAACAAGATCCAGCTTGGCAACAATACTGCCAACAACAATCTTTAAATTAGCACTCAGGTCATCCTGAGCCGACTTCGTCGCGTCAGGTAATAGTTGACTCACCTGCTCATGAATCGTGTTTAATATTTCTTGAGGGTTCAGCACAGCATTCTCCGGCATTCATTAACAGCATTATTTGCCACAAAAACAAAGTCTAACACGCCGTAGAGTCGCTTCCTATGCGACAGAAACAAAGATAGTGCGACCAAGACATTAACCAGAGCTCCATTATGGTGCAGCATAGCGATTAACGCCCCACCTTACAGCGCTAAACTAGCCCAAGTTGCAAAGCACCAATGCTAGAGCCATGTTTTTATTAAAGTTTATACACAACGATTACAAACACGAGGGTACAGACTTAGAAGTGTATGTAACGGATATGAAACGGTTTAAGGTAAAACAAGGTACAGGTAATACACTTGATAACTTTTTTGGTTAAGGGTTTGTAGTGTATTAATAAATATAGGTGTACAGATAAGGGTAGGGTTTAAATGAAAACATATACAGAATTACGTGAGGAATTGGTTACAGGAAATACAGATACAAATGTAGGTGAACTAAACGAAGTAAGTTTACGAACATTTGGTGGTGTTGTACTTTTTAGTAAAGTACAAAAGTTGATGAAAGAAATACAAAGTGTAAAAACAAATGTTAATGATGATGTAGATGATAAATTTGATAAATTATTTACTAAGATGGATTTGTTAAGTAAACAAAATATGTTAACTGGTTTACTAGTTACACAATTGGGTTTAATGGACAAAAAGGGGAAGAGATGATGTTGAATAAAATTGATGAGAAGAAACGAGTTAACTTTGTAGTAAGTAATGAGTTTTACGAACTACTGGAACAACTGACGTTAATACATGGTGGAAACACTAGTAGGACAATTAGAACGTGTATTTACGACTTTGTTAAACGTAACAATAAGGAACTCATTACATGATAAAAGAGATTGTTACAAAGAACGGTAAAACAAGTACAACGTACACAGTTAAAACAAGTACAACTGAAATGAAAGAATTAAGTACTGACATTGTTAAAACAGTTGGTACAAATAAGACAGTAAAAGTGACAGTAACAAAATGAGTACACGTTACAGTAAAGTACCAAAAAACATTAGGTTTGATGATTTAACGTTAAAGTTGTTTGAACAGTACAAAGTTAAAACGGGTAGAGATGTAGACTTTAGTACCATTGTTAGAGTGGGTGTTAACAGTTGGTTAAAAGGGAAACTTGATACAGACAATACTAGTAAAGGTTTTTGGTGATTTGTAGTGTACGAATTTAAGAAAAACAGGGGTTGTTAATGATAGTTGATGATGTACTTAAACTACTGGAAATACGTGATATGAAACCAACACATTTTGTAACACTTGTTTACAAAAAACGAGTTAACGAAATACTATGTGAAAGTGGATACAGTAAATATTTACGAATGTTAAACAGACGTATTTACGGAAGACACAGTAGGAAGATTAGAGTTAAACAGTTGGGGTTTTTAGAAACTAACTTTAACGGACATTACGGTGTACACGTACTGTTTGACTTTAATGATTGTGATGTTGAGTTACATAAAAAACAGAGTAAAGATTTGTGGGGAAATTACTTAAAAGTTGAAGGTAGAAATGTTGGTAGTAATGTTTGTTTTAAACAGACATTTTTTAAAAGGACTGATATTACTGGGTGGTGGAAAGAGATATACGATTTAGATGGTGTTGTTAAGTACGTTACAAAATATGACGGTGAGAAGGATATATTTACGGGTAACGACAAAATGATTTTATTGGGTGTGTATAAATGAAGAAGTTTTTTGTTAACACGACAGTAGATAGGTTAAATGTTTTTAACAGTTGTATAGATGTTAGTGGGGATTGTAGACACGAGGTACTTAACGACTTTATGGAGAAGTACTGTTTAAACGTTATTACAAGTGATGTAACGACTTTAAATAACACTGAAGTACTAACTGACAAGGTAACGGACGTTTTTAACAATACGAGTGTTAAGTGAAGACACTTAAACAACTATTTACCGGTATTTAAAAGTGTACAAGACAATACAAAAAACACACGAATAAGAATGTAGTAAATACAGTACTTTTACGGGACTTAAAAGTGTATTAAATGTATAGTATTATAAAGTTTAGAGTTTATGATACAGGTGAACGTTATGAGTATAGTTGGATACGGTAGAGTAAGTAGTACAGGACAGAGTTTAGATGTACAGATTGATAAGTTAACTAACTATGGGTGTGACAAGTTATTTACTGAAAAGAAGAGTGGTACAACTGTAGAACAACGTACTGAGTTTAAAAACTGTTTGAACTACTTACGTGAGAGTGACACGTTAGTTGTTACACGATTAGATAGGTTGTGTAGAAGTATTAACGATTTAACACGTATTAGTGAAGAACTGAAAACGAATGGTATTAGTTTAGTTGTAATAGAACAGAACATAGATACAAGTACGAGTACAGGTAGATTGTTGTTTAACATGTTGGGTTGTATTGGTGAATTTGAAAACGAGATACGAAAAGAACGACAAATGGATGGAATACGAAAGAGTTTAGAGAATGGTGTTAAGTTTGGACGGAAAAGTAAACTAACGGACGAACAAGTTGAACAACTGAAACTGGATAAACAGGAAGGTGTACCTATTAAAACACTACAAAGTACATACGGTATTAGTAGAGATAGTGTGTACAGGTTAGTACGTGAGTAGAGTAGTTACATATAAAAAATAAAAACCCATATAACTATACGGTTATATGGGTTTTTTTATGTGTGGTGTTGAGTGAAAAAGATGTTTGGGTGTAAGGTGTAAGTTGGATTTTTTATAAAATTAGATTGAGTTGTATATGGATGACGATTTGAGTGTTGGTATAGAACAAACTTACAAGAATGAAAAACTACTGAGATTTATAAGTTTTGTTCTTGGTTGTTTATTAACAATTGGTATCTTGTGTATCAGTAGTAAATACAACAATGACTTTTTTACATTAACTATTAAAGAAACTACATCACATCGTTTTATAAGAAAGACACTCTCAAAAATTACTGGTGAAAGTAACGATAAACAAACTAAATGGGGAATTGAAAGAGAATTTAGAAGGAAAGTTAAGGAAATAGAGGGTGATATTTTAGAGGAATACAGGGGGAAACAAGAGACACTAAAACAGGAATATGATGAAAAGGTAAGGGATTTAAAATTAGAAAAAGAAAAATCATCAAATCAATTAAAAATAGAATTTGATAAAGAGAAACTGAAATTAGATACGGAGAAAAAAGGATTATTTGAACATTATGAGAAAGAAAATAATGATGTTAAAAATGATGTGGAAAAACAGATAAAGGAATTAAAACAAGAGAAACGGAGATTGGAAGACAAAGAAAGAGAAGAAAGATTGGAGTTGATAAAAAAAGGTTTAGGAAAGGATAACGTACAATTAAATTTTCCGTTATTTACAAACGATAGAACTGAATTATTAAAGAAAAAAAGATATGGAGTGGTTAGAAAAATAGATGAACTGAACAGTATTCTAGTTAAGACAGGTTTTAAATTTGATAGAAATAGAAGAACGACTAAACGAGTACATAAAGAGAAACTAGTAGAACTTAAAAAAGATTATAAAATAAAAGAAGGTAAATTAAACTACAAGAAGTTATTAACAAAACTAAAAATGGAATTTGATAAAGGTAAAAAGGATTTACGATTAAAGAAACAACAACTTAAGTCTGGTAAGTTGAAGATACTTGTTTTAGAACAGAACAAAGAAGAAGATAGATTAAATAGGGTTTTGTTTAAGAAAGAGAGTTTTAATAAAAAATTATCTTATGTGTTTTGGGTTTTATTGTGTGTAGGAGGTTTTTATCTTTCTTGGTTCTACCGTGAACTAGTTTCAAAGTTAATGATAAAAATAGGTTTGAATACACAACATTATTTAAGACGGTTTATTGAGAAGGTTTAATTACTACAAAGACGGCATTGCAGATAAAACAATTGAGATTACGAAATATGGCATTGCAGATAAAACAGTATGTATCACTAACGTAGATTCTCTAAGTAGAGAGACTTTAATAAAATTGAAGTTGGTTGATGAATAGTACGAGTAATGTCGTAGTCTAATCGAACAGAGCACTGACTCTTCTATTAAGCACTTCGTCATCAAGATTAATATCAGTAGCATCAATTGTATTTGTCACATATGAATGCATGAAATCATTTAGAACGTCATCTCTATGATGGTTGTTTACTTCTAGAGCGATATTAAATAACTCTATTCTTTCAGCAGAAGATTGAACGTTCATACGACTTGGTGGTTTTAAGTGAGATGCTGTCATTCAAATATTAATCGTCATAAAGTTTTTCTTTCAAATATTTTGTCAGCGACACGCGGACTAAATCTGCAAATGTCATAGGTGTATGGCGCATTCTTAATTTTGTCAGATACTTATCACTCGCATCAATGATTGCGTCATCGAAGCGGACACTTTTCGCGGTCTTGCTGTATTTTCTCATTTGCTGACAATAACTTTCACGGTCTTATTCGCATAGTTGGTTTTCAGATGCTTCAGAAACTCATTTAGTTCATTTGTCTTAACGGTGAACTCATAAGTGGTCTGATTTGTCAATCAGCGTTGAAAATCAGCCTTTGGTTCCTCGTTTAGCTGTAAGTGATGACAGCCGTTTAACTCTTTAGGCTGAGCCGGTTCAATTATCCGCCTGATCTCATTGAGCACGATACTGCTAGTAACAACACCCGTTTCTAGTGTCAGTTCGCAAGCTGTTTCAAAAGTATCGATTCCAACATCTTTTGCCAGCAACAAGCAGTCAACGAATGCTCTATCGCCTTGCTCCTGTTTTAGTAACTGTTTTCTGACTTGCTGTATCGGTTCTGGTAAATCCCAGTTTTGAAAGGGAATACCGTGCCGTAATGCACCGGGTTTCTTTTCTAAAACTGAAAGATAATGCCAAGGGTTACAGATTATTTGGTCACGGGTAAAGCAGCGTTGATGTTCAGCAATCGTTTCACCTTTTGCAACCACACTGAGTGAATAAGCCGTTACTCTAACTGAGACCATCTGTCCTACCCATTGAGCAGGGACACTGTACAAGACCCTATCGTGTCTAACCAGACAAGTTGAGCTCACTTTTAATAAATGTTCTATATAACCTGCAAATGGCGTTGTAATTTTGCGGAGTAATGGTTGTTCTTGTTGAAAATATGTGGCAATGGTTTGAGACGGTAATATTGGATGTTTTCGGTTACTCAGTTCCTCGCAACGCTGTGCTAACCATGTGTTTAATTCAGCAAAGCTATCAAACTTAGCTCGCGGTGTGAATAGCCATTCCCTGATATTACCGACTTGGTTTTCTACCTGACCTTTTTCCCATCCTGCTGCTGGCGTACAAGCCACTGGTTCAAAGAGATAATGATTAGCCAACGCCATAAAGCGGCGATTAAACTTACGCTCTTTACCTACAAATACGGTATCAACAACTGTTTTAAGATTGTCATAAACCATCTGTAAGGGAACGCCACCATAAAAGGCAAACGCTTTATTATGCGCATCCATCACCATTTCCTGTGTCTCACGCGGATAGGCAACAACAAACATTTTACGACTATAAGCTAAGCGGAAATGAGCGACTTTAATCTTCAGTTCTCTACCGCCTAGATCAACGGTTTCCTGACTCCAATCAAACTGACAGACTTCACCTGCTGGAAAAGCTAACGGTATAAAAGCTTGTTTTGTAGAGGGTGATTTCCTGTTATCAATCTTCCATTGTTTAACAAATCGCTGAATACTGTCATAAGCACCGCTATAGCCTTCATCAAGTAACCCTTCAAATAAGCGCTGTGCAGTGCGGCGTTGGTTTTTGGGTAACTTGATATCAACTTCAAGCCATTGTTCCAGTAAGGGCTTGAATGAACCTAGTTTAGGTTCAGGTTGATGTTCACGATTATAAACAGGCTCAACTTCTGTCGATAAATGTTTTCTAACCGTAGGTCGAGAGATTTTAAGAGAACGTGCAATTGAACTAATCGACTCTCCACTCACAAGATGCCGCCTTCTTACTTCCGCAATAATATCCATTTTTAACACTCCAGGATGCTCCGATAAAATATCGGATTTTATACAATCTGGGGTGGAAACTTTTCAATGCTGTTTCCCCCAGAACCCTGGTAAGTTTTACACGCTGATTAACAATCCGGGGATAGCCCGAGTCAGTAATCGTAACGATTTATTCACACCACCGTGATGTTTGACATGAGTGCAGTACGTACTGAGTTTCCCCTTGAGTTCACCCGACAGGGTTTCTTTCGCTTGTGATAAAACACGCTTATCGTCTGCACTCCAACCAGCCATGAAGCGTCCATCAAGATTAAAAATAGCGGGTTGGGTTAGCATAGCTTGTAAAATAAAGTGAGCTCTTCATCTGTCATGCTAAACGCTATTATTGGATAACAACTCACGTTCAGTTTCTTGCCTATCCTCATCTTCTGGTGACACAAAATAACGCTCATTGAATTTTCAATTTATCACAGGGTATCTCGATGGGTCTATAGGTTCTTCCAGACGATTCTGAGCGGGCAAAATGGAGTAGCACTTTGGGTGCATATAATGTGATTTCAGCTTCATTGTGGCTGTCTCAAGCCGCCTAGCTGCGTAAACCAGTAATTTAATAATGCACTGCTTTCCTGCATTCAAATCAAGTCGCTAATCCACTTGGATTAAAATCCGTAGCACTTTGAGAAGTGATATTTGTTTTATTAAGGCCTAATTCGACCGTTTTTTTTCCTGCCATTATTTTATCAATTTGTTTTTTATTAATGGTTTCAAAATGCATTAAAGCCTCTGCCATGTTGTGCAAAATATGAACATTATCTTTAAGTATTTTACGTGCTCTGGCATAGTTATAATCAGCGAGATACCTTATTTCTTCATCAATTACTTGGGCTGTCTTTTCCGAGAAATTTTGAGTTGAAGACATCATCATTTGTTGTGATTCATCTTCATATTTTAACGGACCTAACCTATCAGCAAAGCCCCATTTTGTTACCATATTCCTAGCTAATTCAGTTGCTCTTTCTATATCGTTAGATGCACCTGTAGTAACTTTGTTTTTTCCGTAAATTATTTCTTCAGCAACACGACCACCAAATAAACTAGCAATTTGACTTTCAAGTTTTTCTCGACTGACACTATATAAATCTCTTTCTGGTAAAAACATAGTAATTCCCAGCGCCCCTCCTCTAGGCATAATACTCACTTTATAAACTGGATCATGATCAGGAACAATTCTCCCTACAATTGCATGACCTGCTTCATGATATGCAGTCATTAATTTATCTTCTTCACGCATAATCATTGATCTTTTTTCAGCACCCATGATCATTTTGTCTCTTGATTGATCTAAGTGATCCATTGTAACTGCAAGCTTATTATCTCTTGCTGCACATAAAGCACCTTCATTTGCTAGGTTTGCTAATTCAGCACCTGAAAAACCTGGAGTTCCTCGAGCTAAATCTCCCACATTTACATCTTCAGAACACGGTATTTTTCTTAAGTGAACGGTTAATATTTGTTCACGCCCTTTAATATCTGGAAGCCCAACATTGACTTCTCGGTCAAATCTTCCTGGTCGAAGTAGTGCTTTATCTAATACATCTGAACGATTTGTTGCAGCAATAACAATAATGCTTTCATTATCTGAAAAACCATCCATCTCAACTAATAATTGATTTAATGTTTGTTCTCTTTCATCACTGCCGCCACCTGTACCAGCCCCTCCTCGTTGTCTACCTACGGCATCTATTTCATCAATAAATATTATGCATGGCGCTTTCTTTTTTGCTTCTGCGAACATATCGCGCACCCTTGATGCTCCGACACCCACAAACATCTCTACAAAATCAGAACCTGAGGTTGAAAAAAATGGGACATCGGCTTCCCCTGCAATAGCGCGTGCGAGTAATGTTTTTCCAGTTCCTGGTGGCCCCACCATTAAAACGCCTTTGGGTATTTTACCGCCTAATTGTTCATATTTCCCAGGATCTTTTAAAAAATGAACTATTTCTGAGACATCCTCTTTGGCTTCTTCAACTCCAGCGACATCTTGAAAAGTAATCTTAACAGTGCTTTCCTCCATAAGTTTTGCTTTGCTTTTACCAAAACTCATTTGCCCATTCATTCCACCCTGCTGTTTACGCATAAAATATATCCAAACAGCAATTAATAAAAGCATTGGTGTCCAATACATAAAAATATCCATTAACTTGGATTGTTTAGGTGACTCGATCGCTTTTATTTGAACGTTATATTCTAAAAGGTCATCAATCATTTTGGCGTCATTAGGATTAATGGTCTTATATCTTTCACCATTCCTTTTAGTACCACTAACAATGTCATTTTCTATAGTAACTTTGTCAATTAACCCATTCCTGACATCTCGAATAAACTCCGAATATAATAATGTATAATCTTCGGTAGCATCCTTATCAGACGGCATGATTATTAATGTTAAAATGGTACCAATCAATATTGAAACAAATATCTTCATTAGATGGGACATGGTTCTACCTCAGTCATTGATATTGTCTTAAGTAAATTCTTAGAATTGTAGGTATAAATCAAAGTCACAGCCAATATCTTCTGTTAGTTGTTGTCTTAATTTTTTAAGAGCGCTATTTTGGATTTGTCTAACCCGTTCACGAGAAATACTAAACATCGAAGCCAAATCTTCTAAGGTTAGCGTAGCCTGACTGTTTATGCCAAAGCGATGATTAATTATTGTAGCTTCACGCTCAGGTAAAGCACCAATGGCTAAAGCCAAATTTTCCCTTATTTTTTCTTGGGAAATACTCTCTTCCTGAGATGGGTAAACAGTTTGCTCTAATGAATCCAAAAGACTAGGTAACTCATCGTTACCAGTCGAATTGCTATATATGGATTGTAGCGGTTTATAAAATGTAAGGATTGCTTCAACATCTTCCCGAGTCATGTCACATTCCTTAGCGAGCAGCATTACTGATGGTGTTTTATTCAATATTATCTTTGATTTGTTTAACACATCAAAGACTTTAAATGCTCTAACAGCAGTGTGATAGGGCAACCTTATTTCTTTACTATGGTCTATTTGTCCTCGAGTAATTGATTGTCGAATCCAATACGTTGCATATGTTGAAAACTGTGTCCCTTTCGACATAGAAAATCGATCGACAGCTTTAATAAGTCCAATTAAACCATCTTGTATTTGGTCATTAAAGTCAACATTTACATTGCGATATTTTCGAACCAAACAAGTAACTAGTCGCATATTATGATTTATGATTATATTTCTTGAGAACATAAAAGACTCAATATTTTTGTTCGC
>ENA-OSET01003164-OSET01003164.1-sediment-metagenome-genome-assembly--contig:-NODE-3164-length-15322-cov-3.013447_pt1 | contig 15322 bp, 16 predicted proteins | sample MGYA00237882_ERZ534229 | MGnify/ENA primary metagenome ERZ534229 (study PRJEB26408, sample SAMN06266212) | sediment metagenome | isolation source: Hudson Canyon methane seep mesocosm | place... | reverse complement strand
AGTGATCCGAGTTGTAATTCCGAGTTCGCTAAATTTTTTAAACCGGCGATATAATTCCTGTTCATATATACAGGTACTTCCTTGTATTAGCTAGTTCGGCGAGTGGAACGGCGATATAACGGTAATCGTATAAGACAGTATAACTATAGGCTTTATTCAGCCGTTTGTGATGAACGGCATGCCAAATATGGCCATGTGGTCTGTGATTATGGCCGTTCGGCTCAGAACTATGGGTCTAAGCTTCTGGCATTGAGACTGTTCATTAGGGCAGGCTCAATTTGTCAAAGTATGTAAGCAAAATATCGGGTTCAACACCGTTTCTACCTGCCCCCGGCTTAGGTATTTCTATTGAGCATCATCGGATGCATATTTGAGTAATCGAAGAGGGCCTGAATGGACGCCGACTTTCTTAAGTATATTTCTAGCGCGGTAGTAATTGTCAACCCCACGGGAGACATCCAACATGTCAGTGCGGGTTATAAAGACGTCGATAGCCTTGTCGTAGGCGAGAACATCTTAAGTTCGGGAAAATGGAATTTAACGGTGCTAAGGACCATAATGAGGGGCCTGGCGGATTCTAAGTCCGGTGACGAACAGCTTAAAATTGTCTATTCACCTAAATTACAACAACACGCTCGTCTGCACGTGGTTTTGCTTCCCGGTAAACAAAAAGAATTGTTGATAGAAATTGCGCCAATAGAAAATCCAGATGCGCCCAAGGGGCAGGCGGAAAAAAAACTCCTAGACCATTCTGATAACTTACTTTCACTGATTGACAGAAACTACCAGTATCAGGCTGTCAACGAAAAATACATGCAGACCTGGGGGCGTGACAGAGCTCAAATAGAAGGCTGTAGTGTCGCTGAAGTATTGGGGGAGGATGTCTTTACCGATGTCGTTAAAAGTAAACTTGATGCTTGTTTTGATGGTATTCCTTGTGAGTACAATCACTGGTTCTATTCGCCGGATCGCGGCAATATGATGTTCTTAAAAGTCTCATATAAGCCGGTAAGGAATAAGTTCAGTGGCAAAGTTGATGCGGTAGCCGTTACGGTTGTTGATATTACGGATGTGGCTGTAGATCAACGAGGCTTGGAGGATAAGGCGTTCACCGATGCATTGACTGGGCTGAGTAACCGATATGGCCTTGAACGTCATTTTTCAGACGTGTGCACTTCATCTGCACGGGCGAAACCTCATTGTTTAATTTTTTTAGATCTCGATAAATTCAAGCAGGTCAATGATAGTTACGGTCACGCGATTGGCGATCAGGTCTTGAGGTATTTTTCCCGCCAGCTCGAAGCGAACATGCGTAAAAACGATTTTTGTTGTCGTTGGGGCGGAGATGAATTTCTGGTATTGCTGCCCGACGTGAAACAGAACACACCACTACAGGAACTCGAACGTCGTTTCCAAGCATTGCGCGAGTTGGTCTATCAAGTTGATCAGGTTTTTTTTAAGGTCGATTTTAGTTTTGGCTTTTCATTTTTTCCGTATCAAAGCGATAGCTTGCAGGAACTCATCCACATTGCCGATATTAACTTGCTGGAAATGAAACACAAAAGTTCCTAGCCCACTGGAGATTAAGTTTTCTGTGCTTTAAAAACCTGGGCTTGCAACGGCATTTCCCTGCCGAGCTGAACCAGTAATTCGCTGGCAACAACGGCACAAATATCGTCTGGATTTCCCTGTCTGTCGACAATTTCCTGTAGCAAGGGGTTGCCAAAAACCAATCCGAGAGCAAACTCTTTTGCCGATGGGATGTTTGATTGCAGTTCTACACTTTCACTTTCAACATGAGAAAAGCCGGCCTCTGTCAGAGCGGCGGCGATCTGGTCAGTATCGTGATATCCGAAGGGAACCTTATAAAATTCGGGCGGGTCGTCTGGAAAGAACTGTTCCACCACGCCATGTGTGATCCGGGCGAAGGGGTTGTTATCCCAGGAGTCCCAAACATTAAAATGATAGTGTCCACCGGGTTTTAGTACTCGATAGGCTTCTTTAAATGACTGCACCTTATCCGGGAAAAACATCACGCCAAACTGGCAGGCAACGCCATCGAAGGATTCATTGGCATGCTGTAGTTGCGTCGCGTCGGCCACTTCAAAACACACTTTTTCCTCATCTTCAAACTTCACCTTTGCGGCATTTAACATCGGCGCATTAAGATCGGTGGCAGTGAGCGCAGAGCTGTCTGGTAAAAGATCCCGCAGATGTCGGGTTAGAATGCCGGTGCCTGCGGCCAGTTCCAGCACTGAAGAGGACGCCGTGCTGGCAACTCGCGCGGCGAGATCCTTGGCGAAACCTGAAAAAATTCTAGGACCGAGTGAGCGATCATAGTGTTCTGGAATTGAACCTACAAATTCTGATGCCTGAGTATTCACCTATTTCTCCCTGTTCAATAGTTTCAGTATTACTCTCGAAAGCACGACTTGCAACTACTGGGTATTGTCTGGGGAATCCACTATCATTGCCCCCATGGAAAATCTATTCATTTTTACACGTGGTGTCGGTATCGGCATTATCCTGATGCTTTGCTTCAAGGCGTGGCTGGACTTTCGCCACTTGCTGGCCGGGCGATTATTGTTTGCGCTAATGGTGACGCTGGGTGCGTACCTCGTTGCGCCTTTATTGGGTAGCTCGTCCTTATTTTTAAGCATTGCGGTCACGCTCGCCACCTTGGTGACTGCGATTTTCTGGTTGTTTTCGCAGTCGTTGTTCAATGACTGGGACGAGAAAAACATCGTCATTGGCCCCATGCGTTGGGCTACACTCGGCTTGTTTTTGGTGATTGCGGAGGCTGATTTTTGGGTGGCACAGGCCGGAGGGGCCTTGGATCCAGCGCTGACCCAGGGATTGTTCTATTTGGCCTATACTTTTCGTTTCGTTTTTATTGTGCTCGCGCTTAATGCCATTTTAGGGCAGTGGCGGCAGGACCTGGTTGAGTCGAGGCGTCGCCTACGCAGCGTTATGGCGGGCATGGGAGGAGTCTACATTCTTGCCGTCACCCTGGCCGAAACCTATTTAGGGGGGAGGGAGGCTCCGTTGTGGCTAGAGCTCGGCCACTCCATGTTGCTCACCCTGATGATGTTGGTATTGGCTGTTTGGTTTTTATTGTTAAACCCTAAGGGTTTGTTCGAGGGGCGCAATCAATCAGCAGAGACAGTCGAGTCAGGGGGCGATCCAATGTCCATAACAACGCCCATAACAACACCCGCACCATCACTTCCCCCTGTTGAGCAACAGTGGCTAGAGGCCTTAAACAATTATATTGAAACGGAATGTGGTTATCGCAACGCCGAGCTGACAATCGGTAGCCTGGGGGAGGATTTATCCATTCCTGAGCACCAGTTGAGAAAGCTGATCAACCAACATTTAGGGTATCGCAACTTTAATGATTTTCTCAGTCGTTACCGTATTGCAGAAGCAGCTCGGCGCTTGGCAGATCTGGAGCAGGCGCGCCTGCCGATACTCAGCATTGCGCTGGATGTTGGATATGCCTCCGTAACCCCCTTTAATCGAGCTTTTAAAGGTTTGCATCAGATTACTCCCAGCGAATATCGTCGCCGACACCAGACACGATAAGGTCTTGCGCAATACGTGACTCGGGCCTCTAGCGCCAATGTGTGCACTTTTGATGCGGCGATTTCAAAAAAAGGGTGTCGATTTCGAAATTGACCACGCTTTTTCAACTTCGATGAGAATTATAGGCGGCATTACCGTGAAATAACTCCCGACACCAATAACGGGAGATGCACCATGCTGGATTTATCTGATGCCTTAAGGGCGGAATGGACAGAGTTTCTACTCACAGAAGCCCAAATATGGCTGACAGTGTTTGCCTTTGATACCTTGCGCTACCTGATTGGAGCGGGAACAGTCAGTATTGTGCTTTATGTCCTGTTAAAACAGTGGTCGGAGGGGCGCCGGATTCAAACCCGCAGAACCAGCAGGGCTGATATTCGCCGGGAAGTCACCTACTCCCTGCTAACCACTAGTGTTTATGCCAGTGTTGCGCTGTTCACTGTGGCGGCCATGGAGCGAGGTTGGTTGAAAAACTATGAGTCCTTCTCAGAGCATGGCATTACCTATGGTGTGATCAGTTTGCCTTTGCTGCTCGTGTTACACGACACCTATTTCTACTGGGTGCACCGCGCGATGCACCACCCCGCGTTGTTTCGCTGGACCCACCGGGTGCACCACCTGTCTCGTACGCCTAGCCCGTGGGCGGCTTATAGCTTTGCACCGATGGAAGCCTTGGCGATGGCCTTATTCATGCCCATCATGTTGGCACTGATTCCTCTGCACGGCCTGGTTATCTTTGTTTTTTTGAGTTTTATGATTCTGCGTAATGCCATGGGGCACTCCGGCGTGGAGTTCCACCACCGCGAGTGGGTGGATTCCCCTATGGATTTTATGACCACGACGACCCACCACGACATGCATCATCAGAAGTTCAGCGGCAATTTTGGCCTCTATTTCACATGGTGGGACCGTTGGATGGGCACCGAGCTTTCGGGCTACAAGGAGGCTTTTCGTCGTGCGGCAGGGGAAGATAATCTAAAAAATATCGGGAATCGCCAACCCTACTGACACCTCCTGTCAGTAGGGTTCCTATACACTGTGTCTCACGCTTAGGATTCAACAACAAATAATGACCTTAAAAGGCAGAGACCATGATTAAACTTTACAGCTTTGGTGAACATTTTGGTGTGCACGACCCCAGCCCCTTTGTGCTAAAAACAGACCTCTATTTGCGCATGCTTAATTTGCCCTTTGAGTCGATTGCGGACGCGGATAACTTGCGTATGGCGCCAAAGGGGAAGTTGCCTTTCATTGAGGATGAAGGGGCCTTGATTGCTGACTCCACTTTTATCATTGCCTATATCAAAGAAAAGTATGGGCAATCCCTCGATGATCATCTGTCGGCAGAGCAGCGAGGTATTTCTCAACTGGTGACTAAATCGTTGGATGAGGATGTCTACTGGTGTTTGGTGTATTCACGTTGGATGAGGGAAGATACCTGGCCCTCGGTCTCGGATAGCTTTTTTGGCAATATGCCGTTTCCATTGAAGCAGCTTGTTCCTTTTGTCGCCCGCAAAGGGGTGCGCTCGGCGCTTGAAAAACAGGGCTTGGGTAAACACAGCCACGAAGAAATTTTAACCATAGCCAAAAATACCTTGGGCAGCCTGGATGCCATGCTGGGCCAAAAAAGGTATTTTTTTGGTGACAAACCCAGCATTCTGGACGCTGCGGCCTTTGGTTTTCTGACACAGCTAACACTGTGTCAGCTGAATAACCCTTTAAATGAAGTGGCGCGTTCTTACACAAATCTGGTGGCGTTTTGTGAGCGAATTCATGAGGAGTATTACTTAGACCCTTCAAGGCAAGCGGAGCAAGGTGCCGTCGAACCGGCGGCCAACGCCGTGTCATCTTAAATTGATGGGCTATTGCTGATTTAACAGGGTGCCCAATTGCTCGGCCAAAAAGTCCATTAGCACCCGTATGCGCCGATTGTGTTGAACGTCGGCGTGACAAACCAGCCAAAAAGGTAGTTTGGGCAAGTGCAGATCCGGCAATATCATTTTGAGTTCAGGGAATTTCTGTATCAAGTGCTCGTGGGTGACGGATATGCCAGCACCCGTACGAGCCAGCTCAATTTGAAGCGGTAAAAAGTCCGTTCTGCTATTGAAGTCTTTTTCCTCAACTGGCCAGCCGAGGCTTTTGATGGCATCGACGAATTGAATATCCCGGTCAAACCCGATCAAATTGTGCTGAGCTAATTCTTCAGGGTTTGCAGGTTCTGGGTGCGCCTGTAGATATTTCTCACTGGCAACAACACGCAAAGTGATGTCGGGAAGGCGACGGGCAACCAGTTCCGCCTGGCTCGGCCTGAACATTCTCAGGGCAATGTCTGCATCCCGTTTACTTAAACTGGTTTCAGAATTGGAAATGTCGAGCTCAACATTGACCTTCGGGTAGCGCTGCCTGAAAGCGGTGATGATAGCGGGTAGATAATATAAACCAATCACCTCATTGGCGCTGAGACGGATATTGCCTTCGAGTGAAATATGGCTCCCCGAGGCAAGCCGTGAGAACTGAGACGCAGCCTCTGCCATGGCCTCGCTGCTTTCCACCAGTTTTGAACCCGCCCCCGAGAGCCTCAAACCCTGTGTGCTGCGATCAAACAGCGTGATGCCCAGCTGTTGCTCGAGTCGGGCGATTTGGCGGCTCAGGGTCGGTTGAGAGGTGCCAAGGATGAGGGCGGCTTTTGACAGGCTCCCGGCCTGGGCAACCGCATTAAAGCTCTGAATGAGCTCCCAATCAGTCTTTCCCATCGTATTTCTCCTGCGCAGAAGTCATCGAGACGATAATTGGTTATTCATTTTTGAATAGTAGGTAGGATATTTTATCTATTCATTGTTCATATTGGAATGGGAATAATGGGCGCCAACAACCCAAAACGAGGAGAATGTCATGTTTGTTGGTCATTATGCGGCGAGTTTTGCACTGAAAGCCTATGAGGAAAAAGCCTCACTGGGCTGGTTATTTGTTGGTGTGCAGTTTTTTGATTTATTGTTTTTCCCGCTGACCTTGATGGGTATTGAGCGGTTTAAGTTGATTGAGAATTTTACCGCATCCACCCATTTCAAGTTGGAGTTTATGCCCTATAGCCACAGCCTGGTTGCCGCCTTCTTTTGGGCGGGCTTGATATTTTTATTGGCTTCACTCATTGCCCGATATCGGCGCGCGAAACACTTTAAAGTGGCCGCTGTCATGGCTGTTGCCGTGCTGTCCCACTGGTTTCTTGATCTTGTGGTGCATACCCCGGATCTGCCGCTGATGAGTGACGACTCGGTCAAATTTGGTTGGGGTTTGTGGCACTACGCTTTTATTACCTACGGCCTGGAAGCGATTCTGTTGCTGGGAGGGCTTTATTTCTACATGCGCTCAAGCCGTGGGACAACGCTGGCCTCGAGAGTGGGCATGCCAATTTTTGTGGTCTTGTTACTGCTGATCAATGTGTTAAATATCTTTGGGCCACTTTCACCCAGCGATGATGTTACCTCCACTGCCATTACCGCCACAATTGCCTATCTTGTGTTGGCCGCAATTGCTTTTGTGTTAGACAGAAAGCGGATAAATTGACTTGGCGCAAGAGCCGGCTTGTTAGGGCGCGACGCGAAGCTCTCACTTGTATAAATTCCATCGTATTGATCGTTTCAAGCGGTTTGATGCGATGGCTAACAAGTAGATGTAAAGGCTTTGTAATGAATAAAACCCCTAGCGATACAAAAGAGTGGATGACACCGGCGGAAGTTGCTGCGTACTTTCGCGTATCACCGGTGACTGTCAGGGCATGGGCCGCTGCGGGCAAAATTTCTTTTAGTTTGACACCCGGAGGGCACCGTCGGTTTTCTTCTGAGGATATTGAAGAATTTGCTCGCAGGGTGAAGTCATGAGAAACAATCAGCCAGTCACCAATATTGAACGGGATTACCCGGAAGACTTCAGGATCGTATCGACAACGACTGTGAAGGGCGTTATCGACCACGTTAACGACGACTTTATTTCTGTGAGTGGGTTTGAGGAAGGTGAATTGCTGGGGCAGGCGCACAACCTCGTTCGGCACCCCAATATGCCTCAGGCCGCATACAAAGAGTTGTGGGACACCTTGAAGGCGGGCAAGGCATGGATGGGTATCGTGGAAAATCGCTGCAAAAATGGAGACAGTTACTGGGTGGATGCCTTTGTCACGCCTATTGTCAGTGAAGGGAAGGTCAGTGGTTATCAATCGGTTAGGAAGAAACCGAGCCGGGATCAAATAGATACCGCCCGACGTGTTTACCAGGGAAAATCGCCCGTCGCGAACTTATTAGCGACTAGTTTGCACCGGATGAGTCTAAGGCTGCAGGTCTTTCTGGCGATTACTGGTTTGTTACTCCCCGTGGCTGCTATCACATGGGAAGGGTGGCGGGATTTGCTTTTTCTGGCCCCACTGCTGTTGGCAGGTTTTGGCCTTTCTTCGGTGATTGCGCGTCCGTTTGAGCGAATGGTGGCGACCAGTCAGGCCTTGTTTCACAGCGCCACGGCTCAACAGGTGTATGCAAAAGGCACCAATGAAGCTGCGCAACTACAAACGACTCTGCATTTTTTGAATTCACAAACAGAAACCATTCTGTGGCGAATGCAAGGTGTGTCTGATTCAATGCGTGAGTCGGCTGATCACACCTCCAGTGCAACCCAGTCAACGGAAACGGAAATGTCCAAGCTCAGTCTTGAGGTGGAGCAAGTGGCAACCTCGATGAACGAAATGTCTGCCACTGTGTTGGAGGTGGCAAAAAATGCGTCGATGACAGCATCCACGACGGAGGAGGCAAAAGCCAGTGCCAAACAAGGGCAGGTGGATGCGGAAGCCAGCAAAGTGAGAATTCGTTCACTGGAGCTACAGGTGGATCAATCGGTTCAGGCAATATTAAAACTGGCCAAAGACAGCGAAGAGATTGGTGCGGTCATTGAGGTGATCAGCAGTATCGCAGACCAGACTAATCTGCTTGCGCTTAATGCGGCCATTGAAGCGGCCAGGGCAGGGGAGCAGGGGCGTGGTTTTTCGGTGGTTGCCGATGAGGTGAGGTCACTAGCCGGTAAAACCCAGGCCTCAACCGGGCAGATACAAGACATGATCAATACCTTGCAATCGGGAACCGCTGCGGCTGTCTCCTCCATGGAGCAGTGCCAGGAAGGGGTTAAGCAGAGTGTTGCGGATATCGAAAACGTTGAGCATTCAATCCAGACCTTGTTTGGTCGAGTGGATCAAATTGCCGATATGTCCCTACAGATTGCGACGGCAACAGAGGAGCAAAGTTGTGTGTCAGAAGAGATTAACAAGAATATTGTTAATATCAGTACCTCCGGCGCCGAGACTTTGCAGGCATCCGTTGATGCGCATACAGCGAGCGAAGATTTAAAGGGTTTGTCGTCTTACCTCGGCAATGTGATCCGGCAATTCCGAACCTGATCGCGCTCACGTGAATAGCTGATCATACCGATGCGAAAGTCTTGGCCTGAAAGGAGTTATTCGTTAACCTTTAGCCAAGCGTTTTACATTGAGGTTCTGGGAGCTGCGGTGCACAAGGTTGCGATATTAACGTATGACGGGGCGGCATTATTCGAACTCGGCTGTGCGACCGAGTTATTTGGCTTGCCTCGCCCCGAGTTTGAGTCCTGGTATGAATGTGAGGTGGTCACCTTTGCTGAGGGGCCATTGAGAACGGGCGCAGGGCTTCAATTGTTGGGTAAACAAGTGCAGGATCTAAGCGCCTATTCCCTGCTGGTCATACCGAGCTGGCCAACGGCCAAGGCAGTGGTGGCCGATGATTTGGGTGAGGCTGTCCGGCAGTTTCACCGGGAAGGTAAACGTATTTTGTCCTTCTGTTCCGGTGCTTTTTTGCTGGCAGAACTGGGTTTGCTAAATGGTCGAGAAGCGAGCACACACTGGCGTTACGCCGAGTTATTTCAATCTCGATTCCCCCTTGTCAGCTATGTGCCTGACGTGCTGTATATTTACGACGGAACAATAGGCTGCTCTGCCGGCAGTTCCGCTGCCATTGACCTGGGAATTGAGGTTATTCGGGGGGATTTTGGTTATCGGGTGGCAAATACCGTTGCCAGGCGCATGTTGCTGTCTGCCCATCGGGGGGGAGGGCAATCCCAGTTTGTCGAAACCCCTGTGCCCGAGAAAACAAGTCAATTCACCCAGGCGCTGAACTGGGCGCTGGGTCATTTGAATACCCGTATTGAGGTGGATACGCTGGCTCGTCAGGCCAGTATGTCCCGCAGGACTTTCGATCGTAAATTCCGAGCAAATTTTAATATCACGCCAAAAACCTGGCTGACTCAACAGCGATTGGTGCTGGCCAAGCAACTGCTTGAAGATTCCACACACAGCATTGAAAAGGTGGCCGAACTCTCCGGGTTTGAGAATGCCACTACCATGAGGCACCACTTCAGAAAAGAGCTCAGCGTTTCCCCTAGTATTCACCGGCGCCACTTTAACGCCGCTCCTTAGTCTTGGGTGGCATGGCGGGTGCCGATGACTGTATTATTGACTTATGTAGACCGGTCGTTATAATTTCTTTCATTATACCTTTCCTTAACGCTATAACCCGGGGCTTTTCTTGGCGCAATCCGCAAAACATAGAGATGCACTGCTCAAATCATCGGCGCGTTTATTCCGGCGTCAGGGTTATAGCGGCACCGGCTTAAAGCAAATATTGGAGGACAGTGGCGCCCCCAAAGGTTCGCTGTACCACTATTATCCCGGTGGTAAAGAAGACATCGGGGTGGCAGTGGTGAAGGTTGCAGGCCGCGTGGTTGGCAAAACCTTAGGGGTTTTGGCGACAAAGTCTGAATCGCCCTCGGCTTTTATTTTGGCCTATGCGGGCATGCTGGCGGGGTGGATGAAAGGCTCAGAATTTCGCGACGGCTGCCCAATTACAACGGTGCTGCTGGAAATGGCCCCTGAATCTGAACTTATCACTCAGGCGGGTCAACAGGTAATGGAATCCTGGATAGATATTATGTCAGAGGTTTTTATCTCTCACGGCTGGGACTCATTGGCGGCTGAACGCGCGGCGAACCTGTCGATGAGCTCTCTTGAAGGCGCTCTTATTCTCGCACGAGTGAAACAAAGCTCATCTCCCATTCTTGATGCGGCCGAAGAGCTGGCAAGATTGTGGGGTCGAGATGAGAGCAGTCAATAATTTAACGAACAGGTACTCATAATGAACCCTGCCTTTTTAGATCGCCTCCTTTGGAGCAATAAAAAAACAAAGCAGCTACCTGAACAAACTTATTTGGGCGAGACCGCGTCGACGAGGGTGCGCTACCGGGACTCTGGAGGCTCCGAACAGGCTATTGTATTTTTGTGTGATCCTCCGGTTACGGTAGAAGCCTATGATGGTTTAATAAAACGCTTGGCCCCGGACTACCGGGTGTTGGTTATGGAGCTGCCTGGTTTTGGGCACTCGAAACCTCGCTCATCAAAGGCCTATGAATTCCTGGCCGCTGTTGAGGCAATCGAGTCCCTGTTGTTACAGCTAAATGTAGGTCCGGCGATTTTATGTGCGCCTTGCATTTGTGGTTTTGTCGCGACCAGTATGGTCCAGCGTGGCAAAGCGAATGTTGCGGGATTGGTGTTAATGCAGACGCCGGATTTACAAGAAATGCGGGCCTGGGTCGACAGGATGGATCCTAAGGGTTTGTTGAGAGTCGGGTTTCTAGGGCAGTTAGTAGTGAGGGCAACTGCCAGTCGAATCACACGCTTCTGGTTTAAGTACGCGACTGCCAAACAGTTTGACCAGCGCTCGCTGGTTGAGATGACACTCAATGCCAGCGCTGCCTATCCTTTGGCTACTATGTTACAGCGATGGAGCCGCCACCTGACCCAGCAAAGTTCAGATATCCCAGCACTGGCCATTTGGGGTAAGCAGGATCGCTCCCATCGTGACACACCGTCAGAGTCGAGTTTGCAGCACGTGCCAGGAGCGGAGATTGTCGAGTTTGAACAGTGTGGTCATTTTTCAGAACTGGAAGATCCCGATGCGTTTTTGCTCGCCACTCGTCACTTTTTCTCTTCCTTAAAAACTAATGTGGCCGGTAATGTCACTTGATTGTAGGCTGATTCAATGGTCTTAAGAGGGGATTGCTAGAAATATAGATTGCGGTACAGATAGTCTGATACATTGGGCATGCCTTTTCTCCGGCCAATATCGTCCGAAGAAAATAGTCTGGAGAAAATGCTCGATGAAAAAAACGGTTCTGCTTTTGTTAGCTTCCCTGCTGGTGTTGGTCGGTGTGATAACAATCAATACAATCAACTTCAGCAAAGATCTTGAGCCGAGGCTTGTCGACAAGGTACAAGTCCAGCTAGACGAGCGAGCAGCAATACAGCGCTTCGCAAAATCATTAACGTTTCCATCGATATCTTATACTGACCCTGCGCTGTTTCCGACGGGTGATTTTGTCGCTCTGCGCCAATATCTGTCTGAGAGTTTTCCACGGGTATTTGCGCAGCTCGAGACAGAGGATGTATCCGAGTTTAGCTACCTGATGAAATGGCCGGGTAGTAATCCCCAGTTAAAACCAATCCTTCTTCTGTCGCACATGGATGTTGTACCGGTTATACCAGGAACGGAAAACGAGTGGACACACCCACCCTTTGGGGGGGTAGTGGCATCCGGTGCCGTTTGGGGGCGTGGAGCTATTGATGACAAGGCCGGTGTGCTCGGTATTCTGGAGGCGACCGAAACACTGCTGGCGCAAGGTTTTGCTCCGTCTCGCACTGTGTATCTTGCCTTTGGTCACGACGAGGAAGTGGGAGGCCAGCAGGGAGCTAAGAAAATTGCAGATCTACTACAAACACGTGGAGTGACACTGGAGTTTGTTTTGGATGAAGGCGGGCTTATTACCGACGGGGTTGTAGACGGCATTGATGCACCCGTAGCAGTCATCGGCCCTGGTGAAAAAGGGATTCTGAGTCTTAGGTTGATTGCCGCAGGCCCGGGGGGGCATTCATCCCAGCCCCTTGAGTACACGGCAGCCGGATTAGTAGCGCGGGCGGTTTACCGTCTTGAAGAAAATCCTTTTCCCATTGATTTGTCCTATCTCTCTCAATTTATACATAATCTGGGCAGCGAGTTACCTCTTCTGCAGCGCGTTGTTTTTGCCAATACCTGGTTGTTTGAGCCCTTCGCGCACCGGATGTTCTCCGGAAACTCGGTAGCCCTTGCCAGCGCTAGAACCACAACCGCGCCAACCATGTTAAAGGCAAGCATCAAGGAGAACGTATTACCGATTCAGGCAGAGGCGGTTGTCAACTTCAGGATACTTCCGGGTGATTCCGTTCAGGGAGTTATTGATCGTGTAAAGACCATTATTGACGACGACAGTATTGAGATTGAGCGTTACGGCTTTTGGAGTGAGCCCTCTGAGATGGCCAGCACTGAGTCCTTTGGTTATGAACAGCTGTCTCTGAGTATTGCCCAGGTAATACCCAACAAAGATATCGTCATTGTGCCCAGATTGGTGATTGGTGCAACCGATGCTCGCCACTTCAGTCAGATTTCTGAAAACAGCTATCGTTTTATGGGCATTACTGTTGGAAAAGAAGAGCTAAAAGGCTTTCATGGCACCAATGAACGTGTGCCAGAAGACAGTTACATCAATGCCGTAAAAATATATTTGCAGCTAATCAGGAATGCGGCGGGTTAATTGAGGTGTTTCATTGCGCGGGGTCTCAGTGTTGTGAATTTGTACTGGCGAACTCGTTGTTTTTTCACTACATTTCAAGTTGCCCCGATGCGAAATCCATCGCCTTGTTGCGTATGATTTTGCTCTTGCTTCTGCGTGATGATTTGGACGTCAGGGGGGTGGTTTTTTTGGGGGGGTCTTATCTGCTCCATTCAGAGCTTAAGATAATAGTTTTAAGACTAGGGATTGCTGGATGAATAGTTCTATCTTGGTGGTGGACGATCAATTGACTATGCGTCGAATGTTTCAGGCCATTTTTACCCAAAGCGACTACGACGTCGATTATGCCGAGGATGGTGTCATCGCCTATGCTGCTGCCCGCAAAAAGAGATACGACCTGGTAATTACTGATTATCATATGCCGAACCTCAATGGCATAGAATTAACAAAACGTCTTCGAAGGCAGCCCACCTATAATGGCGTGCCTATTTTAGTTGTGAGTACAGAGAGTAATAATGACAAGCGAGTGGAGGGGCGCAGTGCTGGGGCCAGTGGTTGGATCGTGAAACCGGTGAGTGCCGATGTGTTATTACCCGCTGTAAAAAAGCTTCTTAGGTAGCATCAATAATAGCTGGGTTCCGAGGGCTAACGATTTATGAGCCAAACGATGGGGTTTGATTTTGAACTATAAACGAACACTTCTTTATAGTGTCTCTGCTCTAAGCATCGTTGCCTGCTCTGTGTTCTTGACCATCTATTTCGCTGGGGGCACAGGGCCATCCGTGACTCCCACAAATACTAACGCCACGGACAGAAACTACGGTCAAACACCCTTTGACATCTACGACGCCTCGCTCGCCTGCGGAGATGAGGCCAAACAAAAACTCGGCCCCTCTTTGGTGAGGCTTAGAGCAGACTGGCACTCCACCCGACTTGAGACCGAACGCCAAATATATTTTGTGGCCATGCAGGGAGACGTCGGTACACTAGAAGAGTACGATGAAGTTTATATCTATTGTTATATTGACCCTCAAGACTATGAGGTGACGTACTTCAAAGCCTATGACTCCAAACAAAAACCTCTATTGTCCAAGTTTAGTTTCGAGGACTTGATCGGTTCAATGGGTGAGGAGGAAACCGAAGCGGAATCGAAGAAAGAAGAAAACAATAATTAGTTTGGAGTTTTGTCTCTTAGAGTCGCGGGGTAAGATTAAGTCTGTCTAATGGTAGATTAACAATGAAACGGAATATCATAGGCTCCATCCTCACTTCCATGATCTCACCGGTTTTTGTCCTATTGGTAGCCATGGTGCACTATAAAGTTACGCTCGGAAATCCACTGGAATATCAAACCTATTTCGATCCTCGATTCCAGCTATTTCTAGCTGCAATTGTATTCATCGCTTTTTTTCTTTCGTGTCCTCTATTTTTATATTTAAGAAGGTATGGGGGCATCCTGCTAAAGCATTTTTTAGTGCTCGGGTTTCTATGGGGGCTAATCCCATTCTTGATGATTGCCAATAGCGTAGTGAGGTATGAAGGCTTTGTTGGGGCAATGGATTATTTAATTATATTTACGGGTGGTGGAGCAGTTACATTCTCAGCTTTTTGGGTTCTGTCAGTCAGACGAAATAATTGGTGGAGCAAGGAGGGGGGGTAGAAGTTTCTGTCGAGATTCTGCACTTATTGCTTTAGTTGATGTTTCAAATCAGAAACGTGTCCCCTCGACACAGTGAATGTCTCCGTCAAACCTTTCAGTTTTAGCTGATAACTTGATCCGGTTCGTTTTAAGCATTCAATCGCCTGAAGTCTAACCAGGCATTGTCGGCTAATGCGAAAAAATTGAGCGTCATCAAGATCTCTTTCAACATCAACCAAAGATTCGTCCAGCTGCCATTGTTTACCTTCTCGGTCGACCAGTTGTGTTCCTTTCATATAGCTTAGGGCGGCAATGATCGTTTCGCTGGCTACAGGTGTAAATACACCTGCAACTGCCACCAAAAACTGTTTTCGCCATAGTTCATTTGTGTTTAACGTTTCTGTTTCATCGGTGAGGGTGGGCGGGAATTGT
>ENA-OSET01003159-OSET01003159.1-sediment-metagenome-genome-assembly--contig:-NODE-3159-length-15333-cov-3.533823_pt1 | contig 15333 bp, 19 predicted proteins | sample MGYA00237882_ERZ534229 | MGnify/ENA primary metagenome ERZ534229 (study PRJEB26408, sample SAMN06266212) | sediment metagenome | isolation source: Hudson Canyon methane seep mesocosm | place... | reverse complement strand
AAGCTTTAAGCAATCAAGTAGTTGATTCAACAACCGCAGGTAAATATATTGTTTCTTTTGCATCAACTGGGTCGGGAGTTGAGGTGGTCTTAAGCGATGGATCAGATTTAAAAGCTGATTTATTGGTTATAGCGGAAGGTAGAAATTCTGAGCTTGCTCAATCGATTGGCTCAGAAAGCTTTGATAAAGACTATCAACAAATTGCCCAAACATTTTTTGTTGATGTTCCAGAACTGAACACCACAGAAGCAATTCAAATCTTCCATGAAAAAGAAATTTTTGCATTGATGCCATTTAACAATCATTCCTCATCTCATCAATTCTCCGTGGTTTGGTCTGCACCAAAAGACTCAGTTGTTGATTTATCAGTTGATAATATAGGCGCACATCTTCATAAATTTGAGAAAAAACTTTCATGTAAGATCAAAGTTACCAGTGAAATACTTTCATTTCCTTTGACATCCCACCATTTAAATGAATATTGTGATGAAGGCGTATGCGTGATTGCTGACTCAGCACATTCAATTCATCCGCTAGCAGGCCAAGGCGTTAATTTAGGTCTGCAAGATGTAGCGGTGTTAGCCGATGAATTAATTAAGGCTTCTAAAAAAGGGCTAGCACCAAATGATGCGCTGATGCTAAAACGTTATCAGCGTCGCCGCATGGGACCAAATTTAGCCATGATGGGATTAATGGAAGGCTTTAAACGATTGTTTTCCCAAGACTCTCTTAGTATTCGCTTATTAAGAAATACCGGGATGCGCTGGCTGAATGGAAATAAATTTTTAAAGAATCAGGTGGTTAGTCAGGCTATGGGGTTGGATAGTAAGGTGCCTGAGGTTTAGTAGACTCAAATATTAAATTACAGGATGTATCATTTATTCAGGGAGAAATATGAGTCCTACAGTATTTAGAGAGAGTGGATATCGTTTTTTCTTTTTCTCAAGGGAAGAAGAAAGAATGCACGTTCATATTGTTTCAGGGGATGGTGAGCCTGAAATTGAACTGGCAAAGAACTATAGTTACACTAGAAGACAGCTTAAAGAAATCGAATCATTAGTAGAGGTCCATTACAATGAGCTCATTGGCGCATGGAAAAAGCACTTCAGCTGTTGAGGTTACGAATATTTCAACACACGGGGTATGGCTGCTTGTTCGTGATAAAGAATTGTTTATGTCATATGACGATTTCCCCTGGTTTAAGAATCAAACAATTGAAACTATCATCAATGTAGAAGAGCAAGGTCGCGACCATGTCTATTGGCCCGATATTGATGTGGATTTGACGCTGGAATCAATCGAACACCCTGAGCGTTTTCCTCTTAAAGCAAAAACCTTATAGAGTTAAGCATAGCTTGGGATCAAATAATGTCGTTTCACGCTGATATCCCTTCTGGTTAGACACTATTCGGGTTTTTCCTACACAATAATCAACATTAAAATGTGTATGCCCAAACAGCCATAAATCGGGTTCTTTCTCAGTTATAAACTCACTTAAATCATTAACAAAGTAAGCATTAAGTTCATCTCCGGCAAACTCGGGACTGACACATTGTTTATCTGGCCCAAAGTGCGTGCAAACCACTTTCTTCATGCCAGAAGGGCATTCATCCAGTGCATTACTCAGCCATTCAATATTTTCATCAAATAAGTTTTTAGTGTCGGTAGATCGAATCAACCCGTCGCCATAAGAGATCGCTCTAAAATCGGCTAGCTTTCCTTGTGCTGAATGAACAACCCAGGGCATTTCCTCTTTGCCGTTCAGTAGAAAGTTACTCCAGAGTGTACAGCCAAAAAAGCGGACGCCTTTAATGTCGATATAGTCCATTTGTAGCAAGGTAATATCATATTTTTTGCAGATAGCAGGAAGGTCATTATTCAATGTTTGATAATGGCTGCCATAATATTCGTGATTACCGGGAATAAATAAAATGGGCTGTGTATACTTCGCCCGAAAGGCTGCAAAGGTTTGTTCAAATTGATTTTTAGTCTTGTGGTAGCCATTGGTGATGTCACCTGCCAGTACAATAACATCAACATTTGAATGAAAATCAGGTACAGGTACTGAACCACGGCTTAATTCAATATGAAGGTCAGAGGCAAGAGCTATATTAATGGTCATAAGTGACTTACTCAAAAAAGCTTAGAAAGTAGCACTGGAACAGCGGTTTCCGTTCTTAATATTCTATCCCCAAGACTTACCGCTTCAAATCCACATTCAACCAGTTTATCAACTTCATAAGGGATAAAACCACCCTCAGGGCCAATGGCTAGCGTAGTCTGTTGTTTAACCTGAATAGGGCAGTCTTGATGGTCGCCTGGGTGCGCTACTAATCGTAAAGAGTTCTTTGATATTTCGGGTAGCTCATCTTCAATAAAGGGCTTAAATCGTTTTCTCAGGTAGATGTTGGGTAGCTTTGTATCCATCGCTTGCTCAAGACCTAAAACTACATTCTCTAGTAGTTTTGACTCTGTTAGCCAAGGGGATTGCCAAAAGCTTTTTTCAACTTTATATGAATTGATGAAATAGAGTTCTTTTACGCCCATGGTAGCAACGGTCTGAATAATTCTCTTAACCATTTTAGGTCGGGGCAGGGCGATAATTAATGTGATAGGCAAGGGGGCTGGTGGTTGCTTTGTCCAGTTGATAGTCAGCTGAGCTGAGTGCTCTGTGACTTCAGTGACGGTTGCCTGACCAACCATTCCGTTCGCTTTTCCAACCGCGATCTGGTCATCCTGTTTTATATCTCGAATTTCTTGTAAGTGCTTCAAGCGGCGATCAGATAGCACCGCTATATCGGGTGAGATAAAGTCTTCTTCAAATAGTAGTGCTATGTTCATTAGGACATTTTATTCCGCAGGCTGATCTTCAGGTATCTCTCGGTTCTCAACCATTCGACTGAAAAATATACCGATTTCAAACAGCATCCACATAGGAATGGCTAATAAAGTTTGAGATATCACATCAGGAGGCGTTAATAACATACCAATAACAAAGCACCCAACAACAATATAGGGGCGTTTTTGGCTGAGGCTTGCCGAGGTGGATGCGCCCGTTGCAACCAGTACTACGGTGGCGATGGGGATTTCAAATGCGAGACCAAAAGCAAAAAACAGCTTTAGTACGAAGTCTAAGTATTTACTGATATCGGTCATTATCGTAACCCCTTCAGGGCCAGCGCTGGTGAAAAAACCAAATACCAGAGGGAATACGACGTAATACGCAAACAATACACCCATATAGAAAAGAAATACGCTGGAGACGAGCAAGGGGATAGCCAGTTTTTTCTCGTGTTGATACAAGGCCGGTGCTACAAAGCGCCAGAACTGAAAGAGTATAAAGGGCATAGCCAAAAATACTGCAAGAACCAAGGTGAGCTTAAAGGGCGTTAAGAATGGTGAAGCAACATCAGTAGCAATCATTGATGTGCCTTCTGGCAGGTAAACCCTTAAAGGCTCTGAAATAATAAGATAAAAATCGTTCGCAAAATAATAAAGCCCAAGAAATATGGCAAGTACAACTAAAACAGCCCGAAGTATTCTGTCTCGCAGTTCAATTAAGTGTTGGATCAGTGGTTGTTGCTGTTCCACCGAGGAATTAGCATTGTCCTGATCGTCAGAGGGGGCTGCGTTATTATTTTGAGGAGTGGTCTTGGCCATTTACGTCTGAGTGTTCCTGTTTATTTAAGTCAGTTTTCTCTGTAGATGGCAGACTTTCAGTGGCATCTGAGTTGACGAGGTGTTTGAATTTTTCAGCTTGATTCAGTGCATCCTGAATGGTTTTTTGTACCACCTCAACATTTATGCTGTCGCCTTCCATATCGATTTTCTTTTGAAGCTCATCGATTTTTACTTGCCGGTCTAACTCATCAGTTAGGTTGCTAGCCATACGCTTAGCTTTGCCAACCCATTGCCCCATTGTTCTGGCTGCATGGGGCAGGCGTTCAGGCCCTAGAACAAGAAGCGCCAGAATGCCAATGAGTACTAATTCAAGAAAGCCAATATCAAACATAGTGGTGCTCGAGAGAAATGAACGTTAGCTTTTAGGCTTTTCTTCTTCTGCTTTTTCGGCTTTGGCATCAATTATTTCGCCAGAATCAGTTCCAAGCGGCTTCTTTTCTTCATCAGTGACTGCTTTTTTAAAGCCTTTAACGGCTCCGCCCAAGTCTGAACCCATATTACGGAGCTTCTTGGTGCCAAACAGCAACATTACAATTACAAGAACAATTACCAGTTGCCAAATACTAATGCCACCCATCAGATTACTCTCCTAAACGATTCGTTTAATGTCTTTTTAAATTGTACACCAAAAGCACTCTAAAGGGTTTTTGGTGTTTGTATATTTAGATTGCGTTATTTTGCCGGAGTTGAGCGCCTGTCAGTATGACCTTAATCAATACATCATTGACTTGCCACTTGTCACTTACTTCTTGATGCTTTCTCTTCTAACCCTGATAAATCAAAGCGACGTCCTAGTTCAGCTAAAATAGCATCAGGTCCAATGTTCAGGTGAGATAGCATCACTAAGCTGTGAAACCATAAATCCGCAGTTTCGTACACAAGGTCATCTGTATTGCCAGATTGCTCTGCATCTTTGGCGGCTAGTATGGTTTCTGTACATTCTTCGCCAACCTTCTCAAGGATTTTGTTCAGGCCTTTTTGGTGAAGGCTGGACACATAAGAACTCTCAGGGGGAGCTAGTTTTCTTTGTTCCAGCACTTTGGCTAACTCTTTAAGTACATCAGTCATTACAGGGTTCCAATATCAATTTTTGTAAATATCGTCTGGGTTTTTTAGTACAGGCTCTACAGCTTGCCATTCACCATCTTTTAGCTGTTGGTAAAAACAGCTGCGGCGACCTGTGTGGCATGCTATATCACCAAGTTGCTCAACTTTTAGCAGAACAACATCTGCATCGCAGTCGAGTCTTATATCATGAAGCTGTTGTACATGCCCTGATGATTCGCCTTTGCGCCATAAGCGCTGTCGAGAGCGAGACCAGTAAATAGCGCGTTGCTCTTTCACAGTGAGTACTAATGATTCCCGGTTCATCCAGGCCATCATCAATATCTCACCGCTTTGGTAATCTTGTGCGATAGCTGGAACAAGTCCGTCGTCGGTCCATTTAATTTTTTCTAACCATGCTTGATCTAATTTATCTTGGCTCATATCTCTATTTTCGCTTGATCAGGAAATAAAATCCAACACCCGCTAACAGCCAGCTTTGACTAGGGAGTTCTTGTAGCCAGTTAATGGCTTGTGTGTTTTGACTCAGCAGGGCAGCCGCAAATGCCAGTGTAGCAATCCAATAATTTTTATTCACACCCTGATTGCTGTGCATCTCTTCTTTTAGTGCTTTTATACTGCGCGCTTGAGTATGGCTAAAGTTATCGAGATTTTTTACCTGAGATATCGCATCAAATAGCATTTGAGGGACTTCAGGGCTTTGTTCTATCCAGTCGGGAATGTGTTGCTTTATGTTTTTCCAAAGACCAGGAGGGGCAATTCGTTGCTTCATCCAGTCTTCTAAATAAGGTTGTGCCGTGCTCCAAAGGTCGAGGTCTGGGTAAAGTTGACGGCCAAGCCCTTCGATATTAAGAAGGGTTTTTTGTAGTAAAACAAGCTGAGGCTGTACTTCCATATCGAAACGGCGAGCGGTCTGGAAGAGTCTTAATAAGAACTGGCCAAAGGATATGTCTTTAAGTGGCTTTTCAAATATGGGTTCACAAACCGTTCGTATGGCTGATTCGAATTCATTCACGGCAGTGTGTTCCGGAACCCAGCCAGAGGAAATATGAAGCTCTGCAACCTGTCTGTAATCTCTATTGAAGAAAGCCAGTAAATTGCGAGCCAAATAGCTTTGGTCGTCAGGTGTTAATGTGCCAACGATGCCAAAGTCGATGGCAATATATTGAGGGTCTTCAGGATTATCTACATTAACGAAGATATTTCCTGGGTGCATGTCGGCATGAAAGAAGCTGTCTCTGAACACTTGAGTAAAAAAAGTTTCTACGCCTTTTTCGGCTAATACTTTTAGGTTGGTACCATGAGATTTAAGGGTATCTATGTCTGCAACAGGAATGCCATAGACTCTTTCCATAACCATAACATCGGTATTGGTGTAGTCCCAGAATATTTCAGGCATGTAAATAAGGTTTGAGTTTTCAAAGTTGCGACGCAATTGAGAAGCATTAGCGGCTTCTCTCTGTAGGTCTAACTCGTCAAATATTGTCTTCTCATAGTCGCTGATAATTTCAACGGGGTGAAGGCGTTTTCCATCTTCCCAGTACTTTTCTACAATGCCGCTCACGAGGTACATCAATGCAATGTCTTGATGGATTACACGGGTAATGCCCGGTCGAATAACCTTAACGACAACTTCTTTACCGCTGTGTAACTGTGCTGCATGAACCTGTGCAATTGAGGCTGAGGCTAGCGGTTCAACGCTGAACGACTTAAAGATCTCATCGGTGGATTGTTTAAGCGCTTTTTCAATAATGCTCTTGGCTTCTTCACCTGGGAAGGGTGCCACATTGTCTTGTAATGACTTTAATTCGTCTGCGATATCATCAGGGAGCAAGTCTCTACGTGTTGAAAGAATTTGCCCAAACTTAATAAATATAGGCCCAAGCTCTTCTAATGCTTGTCTGATTCGTGCTCCACGAGATTGTTTGGGACTGGGAAAAAAATGCCAGGGAGCCAGTATAAAAAGAACTCTTAAATAGAATGGCAGATGGGTGAGGGGCAAAAACTCATCTATTCGGTATTTTCCAATAACCCAGATAATCTTAAACAATCGTTGAATACGGGACACAAGCTACTCGTTTATTTATTTTGGAGGGATTCTAGTTTTTCTAAGCGTTCTTTCAGTTTACTGGCCGACAGACTGAGTTCACTTATTTTTTCAAACTGCTCTTCAAGCTCAAACCGGTTGGGCAATAGCTTACTTTCTTCATGCAGGTGTTCTTCAATATTGGCCATTAAGCTTTGCTGGCTTTGCTTACCCCACTGCATGCTGCTGCGAAGTTGTTGACCTATAAAGTGCGCAGGCATATCGCCAATAACATCGGCAAGTGCACTTTCCCAGTCTAGGTCGAGTTCAGAGAGCAAAGATTGAAATTGATGAGCTTTTTTCTCGTTGCCGAGAAGTTTTATATTGTCTGATCTGGTAAGAACGCTCTGGCTTTCATCGAGTATTAAGCGAGATAAAGCAAGAGGAGAACCTTCAATGTAAACGTCAATATCTGAGTCGGTAAATTTTTCATCATTCCCGGAAACGATTAAACGGGTATTGCAGGCTTGAATAGTAATAGGTAGCCCGAATGGCGTTATTTTTAGTTTAATAACGGCACCTTCAAGCTCATTAATCTTGGCCTGTGCTGATGGGTCGAGCAGTAGCATACGGTTAACCAACGTTTCTGCTGCGGCGCTTGCTGCGGTGACCAGCGAAGGGTCTATCTTCATGTTAAGGCTTGACTCCAGCATGCAACGCAACAATACCGCCGGTCATATTATGGTAGCGGCAGTTCACAAGTCCTGCTTGTTCCATCATACCTTTCAGTGTGTCTTGATCTGGGTGCATGCGAATAGATTCAGCCAGGTATTTATAGCTTTCACCATCACCCGTAATTAATTTACCCATTGCCGGAAGCGCAGTAAAAGAATACAGGTCATACATTTTGGTGAGCATTGGATTGCTAGGCTTGGAGAATTCTAGTATTAATAGCTTCCCACCTGGCTTAAGTACGCGAGTAATTGATCTAAGCGCTTTATCTTTATCTGTGACGTTGCGTAGACCAAAAGCAATAGTGACGCAGTTAAAGTAATTATCAGGAAAAGGAAGTTCTTCCGCGTTGGCTTGTACAAACTCAATATTGGCTGAATAGCCTTTATCCATTAAGCGGTCTCGACCTACTTTTAGCATTGAGTCGTTAATGTCTGCCAGCACGACAGTACCATCAGCACCTACGATGTCTGAAAACTTCATAGTGAGGTCGCCGGTACCGCCTGCAAGATCCAATACTTTATGACCTTTTCTTACACCGCTGAGCTCAACAGTAAAGCGCTTCCATACTCGGTGAATACCCATCGACATAAGGTCATTCATAATGTCGTACTTAGCGGCTACGGAGTGAAAAACATCAGCAACACGGTCCACTTTTTCTTCTACTTTAACTTGCTTGTAGCCAAAATGAGTACTGCCATCTGGAGTGTTGTTGTTTGTTTGAGTGTTGGATGTAGGAGTATCAGACATGGAGCCCTCTGTCGGTATTCTCGTTGTAATGATTGTCGTTATGGAAGTTAAAGTCATTAATTGAGCGGTATTCTAACGTTACATTCACACAATGTCTTTTTTTATGTCAATTTTGGAATACAATAGTGTAGATAAACAAATGAAGACTGAAGAATTTAAGATAACAGGAACACTATGTCCGTAATTGATATAACGCGTCACCATACCTTAAACCATGATGATGCAATGGCTACTGCCGAAAATTTAGCAAAAAGTCTCTCGGAGAGATTTGATGTTGCTTACTCTTGGAGTGGTGATACTTTGACTTTTAAGCGCAGTGGAGCAAAAGGGAAACTTACGGTTGAACCTGCTCTTATTCATGTAAAAATGGAGTTAGGTTTTTTGTTGAGGCCTTTTAAAGGCCGCATAGAACAAGAAATTCACAATCACCTTGATGGCCTACTTGAAGGTGATAGCTAATTATTAAATGGCATTGCCTTTAATTAAACTGCCTTTTAAGACGGTAAGTGCGGTCAGCTTTACCATTGATGAAAGGCTTGTTTTGCTTATACTCGAAATAATAATTAAAAAATGGAGCCCCCTATGAGTCAGTCCGATGTAATAACCCTACCTAAATTCCTTTCACGTATTCCTGGTTTACTCGCCAGTTTACCTAGCACCATCAAAGGGGTGAGAATTGGTAATAACACGGATAAGACTAAGCCGACAGGCTTGGGAATTTGTGTTGAAGAGGCCGTTACAAAGAATCCAAATGGTCATGCGATTATTTATCATGATACTGTTTTAACCTATACCGAGTTCAACGCTTGGGCAAACCGTATTGCTCATTACCTCATTAAGAAAGGGATTGAAAAAGGGGATACCGTAGCAATTCTGATCGAGAACCGTCCAGAGCTTTTTGCTTGTGTGGCGGCTTGCGCCAAAGTGGGTGCTATCAACGCGCTTATCAATACCTCTCAGCGTGGTAAAGTGCTGACACATAGTATTAATTTGGTTAACCCTAAGCTTGCTTTTGTGGGTGAAGAGTTAGTTGAAGCGTTTAATGAAGTAAAAGCAGACTTGGTTGTACCTAAAGATGGGCATTATTTTCTAGCCGATCAAGATACCTTGAAGGATGCAGGGAAAACGCCTAAAGATTGGTTAAACCTGACGACAGAAATTCATGGCTTTTCTGAGAGTAACCCTGAAACAACACAGCAAGTATTCAGTGAAGACCCTTGTTTCTACATTTATACGTCTGGTACAACCGGTATGCCTAAAGCGGTAATTTTTAATCATGGTCGCTTTATGAAAGCTTATGGTGCATTTGGTTATGGTGCACTTAAATTAAAGCAAACAGACCGCATGTATGTAACCTTACCTTTTTACCATGCCACCGCAATGGCTGTTTGCTGGGGTTCAATTTTGGCTGGTAAGTCGGGTCTGGTGTTGGCTCGTAAGTTCAGTGCAAGTCGGTTCTGGGATGACGTGCGTAAATATGATGCTACCGCATTTGGTTATGTGGGTGAACTTTGCCGCTATTTGATGGATCAGCCTACAAAGCCTAATGACCTTGATAATAAAGTACGCATTGTTGTGGGGAATGGCCTTCGTCCTAGTATCTGGAAAGACTTTAAAAATCGTTTTGGTATTGAAACAGTCATGGAGCTGTATGCTTCCAGTGAAGGAAATATTGGTTTTACCAATGTTTTGAACTTTGATAATACGGTTGGTTTATCGCCTTTCCCTTACGCCATTATTGAATACGATAAAGAAGCAGAAGCTCCTGTGAAAGGGAGCAATGGTTTCATGCGCAAGGTTAAGAAGGGTCAATCTGGCCTCTTAGTAGGCGAGATCACCGAAAAAACCCCATTCCACGGTTACACAGACCCTAAAAAGACAGAAGAATGCATTATGCGCGATGTCTTTAAAAAGGGGGATGCTTGGTTTAATACGGGTGATTTAATGCGCGATTTGGGCTTTAAACATGCACAGTTTGTAGACCGCTTGGGTGATACTTTTAGATGGAAAGGTGAAAACGTATCAACTACTGAGGTCGAGCACATTGTTGATAGTAGCACTCATGTGAGTGAGACCGTGGTTTATGGTGTGGAAATTCCTAATACGAATGGTCGGGCTGGTATGGCATCTATTCGTCTTGATTGTGAAGAGTCAGAGTTTGATTTTAAATCACTGTTAAGCCATCTGTCTCAAGAGTTGCCTCACTATGCTATTCCAGTGTTTATTCGTCTAAGTAAAGGGATGGAAACCACAGGTACTTTTAAGCATAAAAAAGCACCTTTAAAAGATGCAGGGTTTGATTTGGATAAGCAGGATAACCCTGTTTATGTTTGGTTGCCTAAGGCGGATTCTTACGTACCTTTGACTGAAAGTATCCAGAAAGATATTGAAGCGGGTGAGTATAGGTATTAAGCCCCGTAAAATATAATATTAGCCTGTAGGTCGGATACAACCCGACCTACAGGCTAACCTTTCCTAAACTCCTTCGGTGTAACACCAAACCACTGCTTAAAAGCGCGAGTAAATGCGCTATGTTCTGAATACCCCAATAAAAATGCAATTTCATTCAGGCTTAGGCTAGGGTCTTTAAGGTAGAGTTTGGCTAACTTCTCTCTGGTTTTCTGCAAGAACTGTTTGAAATTCATACCTCTTGATTCTATTCGCCTATGTAAGGTACAAGCAAACATATTGAGCTGTTTAGCTACGCTGTTTAAGGTAGGGTATGTGTGAGATAGAGATTCCACAATGATGTCTTGAAGTGATTCCATATTTTACGTTTGTTAACGGTGATTAAATGCTTTCAACACTAAACTGATAAATGGAATGGTCTGTTTCCGTTACGATTAAAGTAACTCAACTTAAGTAACACTATAGACCTGCTTTCCGAGTGATTATGATCAAATCGGAGTATTTCTATGAATCGGTTGTTGAAAATAAAATTATTAATTGTCCGAACCGTATTAACCGCATTGGTATTAGTAGCAACGTCCTTATCAGCATTGGCGGTTGAAGATGCATCAACAGAAGATGTTATTTTATTAGCGGAATGTGGCGGTTTTTTTAATACCTACGGTAGCTTAGTCGGACGTACAGATTTAAGTAATACAGGGAACCGCTTGGCGGCGAAAGTGTTGGGGCGGGCTCAAGACCCCGTTTCTTTAGCGATAAGCTATGAACGAGGTAGTGAGTTTGCAGGTAACTGGCATGATGCGGATGAAAGAGCCGTGGTTGTAGACTATATTCAGATGTGTTCGCGGGTAGTTAGCCGCAATATTGATTATTTAAAAGCGGCTACTTAGATTTTTCTTAATTTTAAATAACTTTTGAAGGTTATTACTTAGCCCGCAATTTAAACGCCATAGGGCTTTTTTCTTTTGGGTTATTCTGACTTATAGCTGCTCGTTGATTCCAGCGGCCAATTATCTGCTTTTGTAGCTTTGTTTCCCACTTGAGGGCCGTTTTCTCATCGGACGTCCAAGTCTCATTAAACAATTTCTTCGCATTGGCTATGGCGTCAGGGGAACGCTTTGAAATGTCTTTTGCAAATTTAATTGCTTCATCAAATGGAGTTTCAGTAACCTTTGTTACCAAACCCATTTCTTTGGCTTCTTGCCCATCAAAGACGCGTGCGGTCATGGTGAGTTCTTTGGCTAGATCAATGGGAATTAACTCGCGTAAGGTAATACTACCGCTCATATCAGGTATTAACCCCCACTTCATTTCCATGATGGAGAACTCACAATCAGGGGTGGTGTAACGGAAGTCTGCACCGAGAGCGATTTGAAACCCACCTCCCCAGCATTTACCTTGTGTCACTGCAATGACTGGAACAGGAAGCTGACGCCATAGATAACCCGCATCCTGAGCAAGGTTAGATATCTTTCGGCCAGGCTTTATTAATAGTTTTATGGCAGAAACAGGGTTAGACATAATGCTTTTTACATCTAAGCCAGAGCAGAATGCTTTACCTTCTCCGCGTAAAATAACCGCTCTTATTTCACGATTTTTAGCCAGTTTTTTGGCTGTTTTAGCGAGCCCTTCAAACATTGCCATATCTAATGCGTTGAGTTTATCTGGGCGGTTTAGGGTGACTACTGCAATGTTGTCAATAATCTCTAGCGTGACGCGTTGGCTCATGACTTATCCTGTAGGTTGTAGAAGTAAAGGTGATTCATCATTATCAAAAATGGCATTAAGAATTTTAGTTTCTCTATCGACAATAATTTCGAGTAATTCGTCCACACCTTTCATCTCATAAAAGGCTTCAAAACCACGACGTAAAAAGCTATGTAAATTACCCAGTCTTGCCATTTCTGCGGGCGAGCGAGTCACTTTTAGAGTAAAGCGAACCAGGCGGCTTCGAACATAAACATCAAGGTCGTTACCTATATTGGCAATTAATTGTGTTTGGTGCGCGCGCTGTGTTTTGTTATTACATAGGCGGTAGGCTTCACAGTAGCTTTCTTCTGAAATTTCATCAACTTTAAGTTCATTGAACAGCGCGTGAGCCAGTTGTTCATCTAGTTGCTGAGTTAGTAGATTTAGCTCCACCAATAAGCCAATGGTATAGAGTAGGTTGTCTGGTAGCAGCTTCACCATGGTCGGGAATACCCGTTCAAGATCATCATCTCGCTGGGTAAATTCTTTAGGTGCATAGAGGTCTTTAAGTAAGAACTCTAAGCCTTGATAGTACCGTGGGGTGGTGTAGAGGTCATGGTGTGTTTTTTTCAGGCGTGCAGCCTGCCAGTTGCTGAGTTTTTCCATGGACTTTTCAAGTGACTTGTCAGCGCGATATCTGAAATTGTGGTAGTCGAGAAGAAGTTGCTGGAGCCGTCCTGCATTATCGCTTTTTACTTTAGTATTAGTTAATTTTTCCTTGGACATGTATTTCCCTTCTGTAAACAGGCATCTTAACTAGTATGCACTCAGAAATTACTGTCATTCCCGCGCACCCCAGGGTGCTCTATCTTGCTGAGCAATTCACCTTGTTCGCGAGGATGACATAGGCGGTGTTTATGGGTAATAAAATAATTGGGGTCTATTCTACACTATTTGATAGAGTGAAAGAGAAAATGAAGGCTACTATTGAGCAGCCTGTAAACGAGGTTCTGGAATAAAATCAAGTGAAGGAAGCCATTCCTGGCTATCAAGAGTCACGAAGTGGCTGGATGCCTCGGTTTCGATGATTCTCATTGAGTTAGGGCTGTTTTCTGCGCTGGTCAGCATTAAGCCTCTATCTAAAATTCTATCTACTTTCGCAATCAAAAAGGTGCCATGTTTTATTTGCTTATACACATCGAAGGGCGTTCTTTCCATCCATTCCATGATGTTTTCGATATTTCTTACAATAGTAAGGTGGTCTTTAGTTGCAGTAAAAATTTTATTGAGAAGTAGTTTTTTTCTAGGGTTCATTTTACCAAAGAAGCTCTGCCCATAAGACGAGGTGGGTGTGCTGTTAATAAAACGAATAACCCATGGCCACATTCCATGACTTACGGGCTCTAATAGCGCTGTAACCAAGGGGTGGAGTTGGCCTTGTGGTAGAACCGGGGCTTCTAAAACAATGTCTGCATTTGTATATAAATCAGGACGTTGGATTATGGCTTCTAATATAACCGCGCCACCGCGCGAGTGGCCATGAATTCTGACATTTTCAGTGCTTGGCAAGTTTTCCATTGCCTGGTTTAATATGCTTGCATCATATTCAATGGTGCCTTCAAGCGCCTTTATTGGGATCTCCCAAGGGGCTGGCTCGGGGGAAGGCCCGCTAACCGGAACATGATAATTACTACAGGTAAGTAGTATTAATTCTGTGGTTGCATCTTGATAAGACTGAGTGAAGTAGCAGTGGTTCTCAAGGAATCCATGCACTCCAATAACCGTGTGCGATGCTTTTCCACTGTGATTTCTCACTGAAACAGCACCTTTGCCAACGGTAAAAACTTTACCTGAAAACATTTCAGTGTAAGTTTGATCAATGGATTTAATTAGCTTTCGGGCGTGTATTGCCTTCATTAAGCGTTTTCTCCCAATGTGGGTAACAGATTGCGCACAATTCTAAGTTTCTAAGATCACTTAATACTGTGGTACATACTTGTCTCTGAACCTTCGACGAATCCGCTACGTCTTTATTTTTTTCTTATTACTGACAAGCTTACTAAAATTTCACTAAGCATGCCAAAATGTATCTGTTTAAATCTATAATACTTTAGTCTAAACAGGTGCTTTTTAGCTCATTATGGCGATATGACTAATACCTGTTCTAGTGTTAAGTTAAGGCTTTTGTTGACTCTTTTATTTACCCTTTTACTTAAGAACAAGCGCTAAGCTTATGAATTTATTATAGGGGATGAATATGCACAATAGTGTTATTTTTTGTTACAGAATACTATTTTGAATAATTAGCGCTAGATAACTACCTAATATATACCTTTAGAGGCACTTGATCTGCTGTCATCATAGGTTCATATTGCTGTGTTGGAGAATTAAACTATAAAAATAAAAAGAACGGTTACCAAGAAGAATCGTATCAAGGAGAGCGGCATGAGCACTGATGCACACGAGCCAATGAGCGGGGTGGACACCGCATGGTTAAGGATGGATAGTCCAACTAACTTGATGATCATTAATGCAATGCTGGTTATTGATCAGATGGACTTTGACAGTTTCAAAGCGACAATTAGAAATCGATTTTTAAGTTATCGTCGATTTAAAAAACGGCCTGTTCAGCACTCGGGGCAATATTTTTGGGAGCTAGACCCTTATTTTGATCTAAGTAACCATGTTCACCGGGTGGCCCTACCTGGGCTTGCCGACAAAGCTTCATTACAAGAATACCTGGCAGACCAGTTAAGTGTGACGTTTGATTCCACAAAACCCCTTTGGCAGATTCATTTTGTTGAAAATTACGTTGACGGTGTGGTTGCTATTATTCGAGTTCATCACTGCTATGCTGACGGTGTTTCTCTGGTGTCGGTATTTCACTCTATTACAGACAGCGACTCTAATGTTAAGCCGTTTGTTAACGTTGAAGCGAATACTCAGCAGGAACACCCTCGTGCAGACGAGTTTTATCCTTG
>ENA-OSET01003158-OSET01003158.1-sediment-metagenome-genome-assembly--contig:-NODE-3158-length-15333-cov-6.432420_pt1 | contig 15333 bp, 16 predicted proteins | sample MGYA00237882_ERZ534229 | MGnify/ENA primary metagenome ERZ534229 (study PRJEB26408, sample SAMN06266212) | sediment metagenome | isolation source: Hudson Canyon methane seep mesocosm | place... | reverse complement strand
GGGTATAGGCCCGTTTTATCATGAAAGATAAAGCCATCACCATTGGAGCTGAAGATAAAAGGTACTTCAAGTAGGTCAGCATAAGACAGGCCTTGTTGCATACCTGCTGCTATCGGTAAGGTATTCTTTTTGGCCTCGATAATTGCCAAGGGCATATTTGGTTTATGGTAAAGCACGAAGTCGGCACGCTTGCCTTTACTGCGCAGTCCCATTTGTCCACGGACAATAACACGGCCTGCGGTTAAGGTTACTTCTTCACGAATTTGAGTGTGAATATCCCAGCCAGCCTTTTTTATGGCGGGGAGAATGTATTTGGTACAAATATCTCGTTCCGTAAGCTGTTTTTTGTCCATGATTATTGTAATTGATGTTGTTTTTAAGCCGTTACATCGGGCTAGAACCTATCGGTAACTATACCACTCCCATAAGCAGCTAGAAAAATACTTATCGAGTTATGGCAGGTAGCTAATTTTGTCTAGTTTGGTCTAAGAGGCTTACCTATTCTTGTTACATGGTCAAATGAAAAAACATGTTCTCTTGGGGACTCACAACATCGACCAATTAATCTAAATGGAAATTCCATACCACCGCCTTCAACTTCGACCCGTCCACTACAAATGGGACATTTTGCTGAATAAACCATAAGACGCAATTCTCTGATGGCATTTCCTGTTTCAGGGTCAGTATCAATTCTCTTTAACTCTAGCTGAACACTTCGCTCTTTTATTGGAATCATCCAAGTTGGAGCCATAACAATCCGACTGGTAACAACTCGGTAAAGAGGTGATGACAAAACTGCAGCTATTAGCCCACCAGAAATAACCCAATAACTTAACCAACTGACGGTGGAAATATTGCCATTAATCCCCAAAGTCAACAGTGCATATAATAGGAAAAGACCAAACAACATAGCGAGTAATACCGGCAGAAGAAATGCGTATTTTTGCCAGCCCTTTAAAACGAAGCCATTAACCCATCTAGCCCATATTGGAAAGTTTGACAATAACTCAGGAGCAAAACGCAAACCACCTTCAGGAAGGTCATAACACTTTGATTCTATTTTTTCTGTTTCATTAAATGGTTTTGCAATTAAAAAATAATAAGAGTGCTTACCTTGGCCCCCTTGAGATTTATCTTTGCCAATCCATGGATAATAATCTAAGTCTTTACGTTGAGATAGGTCTTGTAAATGCCCCGCTCTATCATTAATTTGAAGCTCCAGTTTTTTCCAGTTTTTTCTTACCCACTCTGAAGCTGTTTCTTTTATTGATGATTTTGTAAACCCTAATTCAACAGCTTTCTTGAATAATTCATCTGAAGTAAATCGAATATCTTGTAGGTTGATGCCTGGTTGAGCCCTTTCGAGAGATAAAGTTGCCACTGCTCGAAAAAGTGACATTGCTATTTGATCTCTACGGGGATCGTTGTTCGCAACTAACTCATCATACAAGCCTAATACACACTCTGCTGATTGCCTTAATTTATCTAAATCTTGATTTTCTATAAGCGATTGTTTATCCATGTTATTTACCCCGTAAATGCCCCTTAAGTCATCTGTTTAAAGCCCAGTTAAAAACCTAATCTAAGGTCCAAAGCATTCATTTTGGAATAAATAGAGAGGTCATCATGCAAAGCAATATTAGTACAAATCACGTTAAATTACCGTTTGGTTTAAAAGACGGTGAACTTGTTCATATTAGCCAAGTATCATCAGGGTTAGCTTGTAATTGTTATTGTGCTTCTTGCAATACCCGTCTTGTTGCCAAGAAAGGTAAGAAAAATGCCCATGGCTTTTCCCATTATAAATCTGATGAGTGTGCTCATGCATTTGAAACTACCTTGCATTACTTAGCTAAAAAAGTACTGGAGGAATCAGCAGAAATTAATTTGCCTGAGTTGAAAATTCAAGAACAGTTATATGGAGAAATATGTGGTCAATCAATTTATAAATCAGGATCAGCAATAGTCTGTCCGGAACATATAGCAATTGTTGAAGATATTAAGCTAGAAAAGCCTTTAGACCAAATAGTTCCTGATGTTATTGCAACTATAAATGGATCTCGTTTTCTGATTGAAGTTGCTGTCACTCATTTTATTGATGAAATTAAAGAACAAAAAATAACTAATCTAAATTTACCGTGTATAGAAATTGATCTTTCCAATATGGTTAGAGATGCGGACCTGGCTCAAATCCATAAAGAAGTTGTTGATTCAATTATTAATAAAAGATGGATATATCACCCTGGCACTAAAGCCGTTCGAAAAACACTTAAATCAGAGCTGCAATTAAAATTACAAAAGGAACTGGATCAAATATTTGCAAAGGAGCAGGAGCGTAAACGAATCGCAAACGAAATACGTCAAAAACAAATTACTGAAAAAAGAGCAACGCTTGAAAAACTACAACCGTCTATCCGCTTACTAGAAAACTATCAAAAAGATAAAGAGAAACATTTGCTTGATTATAGCCAAAGACTACCAGGGCTTTCCATATGGCAGCGAGCGGTATCAACGATGAATATTTCAACTAGAACAGTACCCGATTTTTTAAACCAACCTATTAAAGGTGAGAGTATTTTTGCCTGTGATCGTAGAGCCTGGCAATCAGCATTATTTACAGTATTTATTTATGGCAAATTTTCAAAATTTGATGACCCTCACCCCATTTCAGTTTATAAGATGGTTGAATGGTGTAAAAGCTATGTTCCTCTTAATAAGTTTGTTTTTAATCTTTGGTCAAACAAGGGGCTGTTAGAATCAGAATTATTAAGCAAACTGTATAACTTTGATCTATATACTGCAGTACGCGAGTTTGCACGTCATTTGGAAAAGAAAGGTTTTATAGCATTTCATTACCAAGATCTTTATAAAATTGAAAACGATCATTTGTCCTTACATAAAGTTAATATCGTCGAGGCAACCCCAAGATTAACGGGAATATCTATGTCCCAATACAATTTACTTTTTAAAGACGAGCAAGAAGCCTTTGAGGAAAAAGCTGGGATCCTAGAGTTTTGCAATGGTTTATCGAGAAAAAATGCAGAGAGAAAAGCATATGAGCTTGTTTTGGCAATATAAAGCATTTAGAGTTGGAGAGCGCCTGTCAGCCATGAGTGGGCAAAGGACTAATTTTAGCAGTTCAGACTTAATTCTCCCATCTATCAATCCTGATCAAAATCCAGAGGACTCTTTGTCTGTTTAAGTGTTCTGCTTTGCACCGTATGCGTATAAATCATAGTCGTTCTCACATCACTATGGCCTAAAAGCTCTTGAATCGTTCTAATATCATAATTCGCTTGTAATAAATGGCTGGCAAATGAATGACGGAGGGTATGTGCGGTTGCACGTTTAGTGATGCAGGAATAACCGACTGCTTTTTTAATTGCCTTTTGCACCACTGACTCATGGATATGATAACGCCTCTTTTCTTCAACGTTAGTAAGGGAGGTTAATGACTGAGCTGGGAAAAACCACTGCCAAACAAATTCTTTTGCCGCATTTTTATACTTGTTCCCCAGTTGCTCGGGTAAAAAAGTCCCTGAATACTTTGCCTTTAAATCAGTTTCATGGATAACCACGACCTTTTGCAATTGGTTTTGTAAATCTGCAACAATGCTGTTCGGAATTGGAACCGTTCTATCTTTCTTCCCTTTTGCATTATGTATAGTCAAAACCCCTTCATCAAAATTAAAATCTTGAACTCGTAAATTTAAACATTCAAAGAGGCGTAAGCCACAGCCGTATAAAAGTTTAGCAATTAAATTGACAGGGTCATCTAAATGATCAAATATAAGATCTATTTCCCTCCGTGATAACACTGTGGGGATATATGTTGTACGTTTGGCTCTTACAACACCGCTAATTTCGCCAAACTCTGTTTTTAATACTTGCTTGAATAAAAACAGCAAGGCATTAAATGCTTGGTTCTGACTGGAAGCAGAAACCTGTTTTTCAACGGCCAAATAACTCAAAAAATCAATGACATCCTTTTGGGCTAGCAACTGATAATCTTTACTTTTAGTAAACGTTTGAAATCTACGCGTCCAACCCCGATACGCTTTTAATGTTTTAGGTGAATAATGACGCATTTTTATTTCACTCTCCAAGGTATTAAAAACAAATACCCAGCTAGCACCAGTAATGAGTTGTGAGTGCAATGGCGCTATTGAATTAGAAATTATAGTGTTTACTGGTGGCTCATGTTTAAGCGGAGGAGGCTTATCTTGACTATTTTGAGAGGTAGAGCCATTGCCTTTGGCCAGCTCAAGACTGGATGGCGAGTTGGTGATGTCACTTACAGTGTTTGTTTTGTTTACGTTTAATGTTGAAGACATTTCATAAAGAAAAGTAATCGCCATAGATGCTTGCTTGCGTTGCGCTTCAGATTGGCCTTTTTCCCCTAACTTAGTCAAAAACAAAGCTAAGCTACTTTGATCAAATGCAGGGTGATGATATTTTTGGCAGAAGTCCCAATAAAAACGCAGCCATTTATTGTAAAAAGATCTGTCTTTGTCAGAGAGGCCTTTATTAATCAAAAATTGTTGGAACGGTTGATTAATTTTTTCAGGAAGTTTAAGCATTGAGTGTTATCCATATCCGATAAGCATTACTTAAATGTATGTTATCCCGTTTAGTATTACAAGCTTTATAGAGAATAATTGCATAGAATTATTTTCTAGGGTATAACATATGCGGATATGAATAGTAACTTGTTATAAAAGATATTAAAAATAGATTACCTAAAGTTAATGAAGTTACCTAAAAGATATTTACACTTTATAAATGAAGTTAAAGATGGAAATATTTCTGGTAAACAGCATGTAAAAGATAAAGAAAAAGTTGTCATGTTGAAAAACCTACTTGATGAGGGGTTAATATCTGGTGATTTTTTCTTAGTGCAAAAACCTGGGTCGTTAAATTCTGATTCCGCCACAATGATGTTGAGGGATTTGTCTGTAACCATAAAAGGAGAGGCTGTTTTATTAGATTCATTGAAAGTGCAAAACCAAACAAGTGAGAAAACCAAACACAAACCCGATCCAGTATGTAATCCAAGTAAGATGTCTCTCTATAAAATTGTAGAAAATATTGTTGCTGGAATTCTTATTCTTTGTTTGGCTTGGTCTGCTAATCATTATCTCGGTATTGGCTTATAAAATTTATAACAAAAAAATCAACAGCGACCACAAATAAGCGGGGCGGTTTTGATAGTTTTTTTTTATTAAAATCAATGCCACTTGGATAATTCTTCTATTATCATTTGTGGCTCGTTATTTTGGTCGTTATACATTGCACTAATTAAATTTTGAGGAAAATATGGCGGGAAGTAATCTCTTTGAAGAGCAGTTGCGAATAATGACTCCACACACATATAACGCATTACAAAAGCTAGTTATGGCAATGGCAGGAATTTCAAAAAATGCAGGTAAGAAAACAATTTTTGGTCGGGATAAAGGGCAAGAAGCATATGATAAATTCCTTAAGTCGTTAAAAGTAACCGCACAGTGTTTAGTTCTGGACGGTGTTGTAAAAGAGTCCTCATCAAACGAAGAACTGTTAAATGAATTGGAAGGTAAGGTTGGTAAATTCAAAATGGCTTTTCCTAATTGGCAAGATGCTTATGCTGTTTCTGACATGTTCTTTGAAAACAAAGAAGATGCAATAGCAACTATAAGTAGATTGCGTTAATTTATATAAATAACTTTTAAAGGTGAAGTATGGATATTGCAACTGCAATTACAACCGTCACAGCCCTTGGCGAGCTAACAAAGGCTATTGTTAGTGGAAAAATTGATGATGAAGTAAAAGCGAAAGCTACGGAATTAAATAATTCCATTATTACTCTCCAAGGTGCTATTTTCAGCGTCCAGTCTCAAAATCATGAACTGCTGGATGCCAAGCGTAGAATCGAAGAAGAACTCTCGAAGTCTAACAACTGGAACCGAACAGCAAACAAATATATTCTTAATGAAGTTTGTACTGGAGTCTTTCTCTATTCTCTGAAGGAAAACCCAGATAATCCCGAGCCTTTTCACCATATATGCCCCAATTGCTACGCAAGCCAAAAGGTATCTATCCTCACTAAAAATGAAATTAGTTTTGCAGGGGAAGAGTACGTCTGCAAATCTCCCGAATGCAAAGCTAAATACCTTGATTATAGTAATCAAAAGCCATACGAACATATTGATAGAGACCCCGCTTACAGTTAGCTTTTTGTTCATAATTTGTACCTATAAAATGTGTACACAACTAAATAAATAGAGGTGCTAAAAAATGAGTAATAATGATAGTTTTTTATTTTCATTCCCTGAACCCACATCAGAGAATATATTGTCTTGCGCCACAAAGCTTCTTGCTCATCTAGTTTTATCTATGGTTACAGGAGGATTGTGGTTGGTCTTTGTTTTCATGATGGCTTTATCTCCAAAAAACGAAAGACGAATGAAAAAATAATCATGAAAAACAAAATATGCACAGCTATTCAAAATAAACTGGCAATTAGCTTTTATTACAAGAACCGTCAGCGCGTTGTTGAGCCTCACCTAATCGGCTATAACCAAAATAACGAGCTAACATTGAGTGCTTGGCAATTATCAGGAGGAACACAGGAAAGCTGGAGGCAGTTTCATCTTTCCAAAATATCCTCGCTTGCCATAACAGATAGAAATTTCTCATCTTCACGACAAGGCTATAATCCGAATGATTCCACCATGTCACGCATTGAGTGTCGTCTTTAAATCCACCACAATCACAAGGCATTGGAAATGCCGCAGGAAGCAAATGAAGAGAACAATCTGAATAATGTCCTTTGGGCATAACTCTGACTCCGAAATATAAGCCTGACTACTGCCAAGCTGGTTTAAATTAAAATTGACGCGGAAAACAAACTCGATGCTGACCGCAAGTTCCTACAACCAACGCATCAACCCGATAGAGACGGGTTATGCTGGCGTTATTTGTTTCCTTCGAGAGCCAGTAGCAGAAAAGAAATTCATTGGTTGAAAGAGCTGAAGTTGAGTGCTGTGAAGCCAGTTTGATTGGAATAAAAATAAGCTAGACGCGGTGAACATAAACCTGTGAAAAAGCGAGATATGACATGAAAAAATAGGATATCATTTTCTCAAAGTCCGTAGAGGAAGTGGAAAAAAGCGAAAGAGCAGAAAGAGCCAGAGCTGAGTTTTGATGTTTGCAGAATTGAGTGTGGAAAATGGAAGCGCGGACGACTTCCACGGAATTTAATAAAGAGAAGAAGAGCAAAGAAAATAAAGGCTAGGTGTTGGAAACATACGCCAACAAAAAAAGTAGTAGGTGACATGGAATAGCAGGATATTGCTGTTTCAAAGTTCATCGTGCTAACCAGAAAAATCAATAAGCAAGTCCTTGCTGTTTTCAACGTTAAGTATAGAAAAAAGAAACTGGACGACCGCCACAAAATAAAAAAGAATAAATCAATAATCTAGGTTAGTATAAAATATTGAGATTCTTATTTTGAGTAAGATCTATTAATGATCAAATATTCTTCAAAGCATTGGAAATACACATTGTGTTTGAATCTAACTGAGGTTTTTTTATATTTCAGAGTAAGTGATTAAAATTATGGACGACTATATTACAGCTCATCAGGTCTCAGTTGGAACGCAAATTGAACCGATACAAAGAATTAAAATAATGAGTGCTGATGAGTGGGAAACGCTAATTGAAGAATGGTTAGATACGAAAACAAATAAATATCTTAAAATTGAAAAAATGGGTGGTGCAGGCGATATGGGAAGAGATGTTATTGCCTATATTAATAACCCAAAGGATCACCCAACAAACTATCAGTGGGATTGCTATCAATGCAAACATTATTCCCAAAGCCTTGCCCCTAGTCACATTTGGGTAGAGCTGGGTAAAATAATCTATTATTCTTTCAACAAGGAATATCCTGTTCCCAATCAATACTATTTTGTAGCACCTCAAGGCGTGGGGACTTCTCTCTCAAACTTATTAGACAACCCCCAAAAACTGAAACTATCTCTTAAAAAGAATTGGGAAAAATACTGCGAGAATGAAATTTCTAATAAATCAATAAAATTAAGTGGTTCGCTTCTAAAATATTTTGATAATTTTAATTTTAATTTTTCAATTTTTGATAAACAACTTCCTAAGAATATTGTAAATGACCACAAAAAACACCATAAGAATCATTTATTAAGATTTGGAGGAGGGTTACCAAACCGAAAGACTAGTGTAAACATTCCACCTCTTAGTCAAGAGAGCAATCTTCGTTATATTAATCAACTAACAAAAGCATATAATTCTGACTCTTCAAATCATATTGAAAAAGCGGTATCAATTATTGGTTCAAAATATGAAAATCATTTTCAAAGGTCTAGAAAAAGTTTTTATAGTGCAGAAGAGCTAAGGCTCTTTACTAGAGATAATCTTCCAGTAGAAGTTTATGATAAATTTAAAGATGATATTTTTGATAGTGTTATTAATATTGCGGAAGAAAATTTTGATAAAAATGGTTTTAGCAAACTTAAGACCGTAGAAAACCAAGCTTCTAAAACAACAATTGAGTCAAATCCTATCAGGGAAGTTTGCCAAACAATTGATAAGAAAGGTGTATGCCATCAACTCGTCAACGAAAAACAATTAACCTGGGTTGACGATGAATAAGCCAATTAGGTTATTTAACAATGAAATAGAAATGGGCGTAAGAATTCTTGTTATTTTAAGGTGTATATACCCCAGAAGTATTGATACGGAAATAATGAATTATTATAGCTATTTTTCGCTACATTCTGGGGATATAGGGGATAAACAAAGCTTGCATCCAGATGTACCGAATCGATTTGGTGAGTTGTCTATTAAAATGGATTTAATTCACAGAAGCGTACGAATGTTACTTGCAAAAGAGCTAATAAAACAAAAGCATACAAAATCTGGTTTTGAATATGAAGCCACAGAAATGACTGCCCCATTCTTAGATAGCCTGAATGAAGATTATCTTGTGGTACTTACTTCTAAAGTTAAGTGGGTTTCAGAATCTTTTATTGGCTCCTATTCAGCGAAAGAAATAAGGCTTTTTGTTAACGAAAATAAAGATAAATGGGGTGGAGAGTTATCCTATTGCACCAAGGGACTGTTAAATGAATAATTATGGATTTTACATAAAAAAATTGACACTTGAAGGAAATAAATGCGAATCTGCAGAAATTACTTTTACAAAAGGGTTGAATGTCATTTACGGTGCTTCTGATACGGGTAAAACATATATTTATCAATGTATAGATTATATGCTTGGTGCACCAGAAAAACCAAAAAACATACCTGAAGCAAGAAACTACACCAGATGTAAATTAGAAATTGAGTCATATCAAGGTGACTATTACTTATTAGAAAGAGCGTTAAAAGGTGGAGACTTTAAGCTACTCAGAAAAAACTCTAGTGCTGTTGAATTATTATTGTCAAAGAATGATAAGAAAAATGACGGCAAAACTATATCAGATTTTTTGTTAAATTTATGTAACCTTGCTAATAAGAAAGTAAGAAAAAATGCCAAAGGTGAGACACAAAATCTTTATTTCCAAAGTCTACGTAGGTTTTTCTTGGTTAATGAAGAGAAAATAATAACCCAGAAAAGTCCTGTCAGAACAGAGCAGTATACAAAAAAAACTTTTCAAGAAAATATATTTAGGTTTCTACTTTCAGGTACTGATGATACCAGTATAGTCTCCACTTTAAAAAAAGATGAAATAACCAATAAAAAAGGGAAGATTGAACTATTTGATGAACTCATTAGTAACCTTAAAAATGAACTCCCTGAAAATGGCTATGAAGATGTTGATAAGCAAATTGAGAAACTTGATGAGTACATTGAAACATTTAGAAATCAATATCTAGTATCGAACCAAGAATTCCAAAAATATAACAATGAAAAAGTTCAACTGTATAGCAAGATACTAGAAAAAGAAAAGAGATTGCTGACAGTTACGGAAATCCTCAAAAGATCCTTTATTCTAAAAAATCAGTATCATAGTGATATATCACGGTTAAGAGCAACCTTAGAAGCAGGTTATGCATTTGAAAGTGTATCAACATCTAACTGTCCATTGTGCGATAGCGTTATTGAGATTACTGACAATACAAATATTGAAGAACTCATCACATCAGTTGCCCAAGAAATAGAAAAAATAACGCTATTAATTAAAGAGTTAAATCATTCTCATACTCTTTTCTTACAGGAAAAGAATGAATTATCTTCTACACTGATAGAAATAAGAAATGAATATGATGCTGTCTTATCAAAAATCACAAATGAACTTAATGAAAAACTTAAAACTATAGCATTAAAAATACAGGAAATATCTAGCAAGAAAGATGAGCTTTCTAAGATAAGAACGTTAAAAAACAAGTTAAATGAATATACTCTACAAAGAAGTCATATTAATAATATATTAAAACAAAATAAGGAGCTTGGTAACGATACCGAATACGATAAATTGACTGCATCCCTACTGAAGCCAATACTAGATAATATTTTCGATATTCTAAATGACATAAAGTTTGATAATATTTCTTCCGTCACATACTCAGAAGAGCACCATGATTTTATTTTAGGAGACAAAAATAGAAGAGACTTTGGTAAAGGATATAGAGCCATATTGTATGCAGTATTTACTCTAGCAGTTTATGAATACCTAACTACCATGCCCTATTCAATAGGAATGGTTATGATAGATTCACCTTTAAACCCATCTCCTTACACACATCTTTTTTGACAGTAAAAATCAACAACTTACGAAAAGGTAGTAAAATTGAAGAATCCAGTAAAATCAAGGGCTACAAGGAATCGTATAAAAATAATACAATTTTGTAACTCATTGATTTACATTAAGTCTAATACTTGTGTGTAAGGAGATGCTTTAAACCCATATAAACCTGATGAAGCAAAAGATAATGGCGTTATTGCTCAGAACTTAGCAAATGACTTTTATGAATATCTTGCTAATAAAATTATTCATGGTCAGGTGATCCTTATTGAAAACACAGAAGTTCCTAAGAATATAATTGACAAAATAAACTATGTTCAATATACCAAAAACAAAGGGTTTATACCTGCTTAAGCAACAGGATAACATCCTTAAAATAAATTACTAACATTAGTATAGAGGTTACTATGACTACCCTTACTGTTCACAATCTTGATGATGCTATAGAAAAGCAATTACAAATCAACGCGAAACAACATAACTGTTCTACTGAAGAAGAGGTTTATCGTATTCTTAAGAAAGCACTCTTTCCTATGGATAAACAAAAAAACTTAGGTAGCCATTTACGCGAACAAATTATGGAAATAACTGATGGTATAGAGTTAGAATTACCTGCTCGCTCACTCCCTCGAACAGCACCTAACTTTGAAAATACCAAATGATATTATTAGATACTAATATCATTTCTGAATTGATGCGCCCCAAACCAAGCTCAGCCGTTATTGAATGGCTAGATGAGCAGTTTAGCCACGAGTTATTTCTTCCTGCTATCGTTAAAGCTGAGATCGAAATGGGAATCGCTATTTTAGATAATGGTAAACGCAAGCAAGCTTTGTTACAAGCGGCTGAATTGATTTTCATGAGCTTTACAAATCGTTGCCTACCCTTTGATGGTGAAACTGCGACCCATTATGCAAAAATCATTGCCTTTACAAAAGAAAAAGGTCGTCCAATGAGTGTAGAGGATGCTCAAATTGCTGCAATTGCAGTACAAAACTCTGCATTGCTTGCTACGCGTAACACTTCTGACTTTGATTTTCTGGAAAATTTAAACCTTGTCAATCCTTGGCTATACACAGCAAACTAAAAAAATAAAAAAACGGTACCTTAATGAATTTGCGAGAGGAGAGGTAACACAGTGCTTTCTCTAAGTTTTTATAACAAAAAAAATCAACCAGACGAGCTGGTTATTTTGATGTTATGTTTTCTTGAGGTTATGGAGATTGATTTTTGAATAGAAATTATTGGCAGCAAAGTGCTGGAGATACAGATAGGAACTATGCCGAAGTATGCCTAAAATGGGGTGTGATACTAAATGGTCCTGGTTACGCTGGCGCTTGGCCTGAGTGTGCTGAAAAATTAAGGCGTGATGAGTGGTCTTCAAGAAAAGTAACTGACTTGAGGCGCTTCTCAGAAACAATGAAGGATGGAGATATTGTTGTTTTAAGATTAGGAACATCAACAATTCTAGGTGTTGGCGTTGTCGTAGGGAATTATGAGTGGCTAGACATATTTGGCGATGTAGATGGCTGGGATTTACAGCACGTTCGTCGAGTAAACTGGTTATGGAAAGGGTTAGATACTCCTAAGAAATTTGAAACATATACACTAAAACAAGGCGACACAACGCAAAAACTTGATTCGCAAGTGGCTCTGGATTGGATTAATTCATTAAGCCTTAATTTTGAGAGTATATCTGCGCTCGAAAAACTACCTAATCCTGAAAGTAATAATACCGATTTTGAATCTGTATCAGAGTTCCTATTCGATAACGGGGTTTCTAGTACCTCAATAGATATATTAAATAAGGAAATAGATGAGTTGGTACGAATTGCAAAATGGTACAACAAATATGACAACCCCTCGGAGTTTGAAACTGTTGCATACTTGGCTGTTCCATTGCTAAGAGCCTTGGGTTGGACGCCACAAAAAATGGCAATTGAATGGAATAATGTGGATATTGCACTATTCAATAGTCTTCCAAGAAAAGATGCCAACTTGAATATTGTTGTAGAAGCAAAGAAGAAAGGAAACTCATGCTTGAGTGCATTTTCTCAAGCGCAATCTTATGCAATAGGAAAGGAAAACTGTCGCAGGCTAATTGTAACGGATGGTCTTAGATATGGGGTGTATATAAAGCAGGAGCATGAATTTAAGCTTTATGCTTACTTTAACATTACTGACTTAAAACTGAACTATCCAATATACGAGTGTTTTGGAGTTAACGAAGCTCTTAGGGCTATGACACCTGAATGGAGCGAACAAACATAACAAAACATTGCAGCGGACAAACCGCTGAATGCGGCGTTAGATTTAAATGGGCACTAAGGATATAAATGTCAAAGTGGGATGATCAATTAAATAATCACGTAATCAATACCTCTCTTGCAAACCTTGCTGAGCGCATGAAAGAGGAAGTATTAATTTCAGATGATATTAATGTTATAGAGTTAGTTGATAAAATTAACCAATTACTCCTATATTCTGAAATGTGTTTACAGAATGTTATTCCTCAATTGGTTAATGTTGGCAACCTAAACAATGCTAATAGCCAAATTACCAATGTACAAAATGAGTTAAATAACTACATATCAAACCAAAATATAGGTCATCTAAATAATGCCATGGGGCATGTTGATGCCGTAATGGCCCAATTTAATACTCTTCCTATACCTCGCCCACAGCTCACTGAGGAAAGTTTTGGTAGTTCACTGCATAAATTTAAAAGTTTAGTAGAAAGCTCTTTTAATGAAATAAAGCTTTTAAAAGATGAATTAGAAATATCTATTTCTGAGGTTTCAGAAAAATCTGTAGCCCAAAATGAAGAAATAAGTAACCTTTCGGCTCTAGTCCAAGAGCATCAAGTAAATATTGAATCTCAAGTAACAAAATTTAATGAAGAATTTGAGCGTTTTGAAAGTGAATTCAATGAACAGTTAGCTTTACGCCTTACTGAAAACAAAGAAGAGTTAGCTCAAAATATTGAAGAACAAAAAGAAAAATTTGAAGTTCAGTTAGAGAATTATATAGAAAACGGAAAAACTGTTATTGCTGGTTTAGAAGAAAATAAAAAACAAGCTTCAGATTTAGTGCAAATCATTGGTAATATTGGAATAACAGGGAACTATCAAAAAATCGCTAATCAAGAAAAAGAATCAGCAGATAAATGGCGAAACATTGCATTACTTCTGATGATAGCAATGGTCTTGGTTATTGCAATTACTATTGGTATTTCTGCATCAAATGGTTTTGATTGGAAGTTAGCCTTATTTAGAATAGGGGCTGCACTTGTTTTAGCAATTCCTGCTACTTATGCCGCTAAAGAATCCAATAAACATCGGCTATTAGAAAACCATAATAGAAAAGCAGAGTTAGAGCTGGCATCACTTGACCCATTTTTAGAGAAATTACCAGAAGAAGTTAGGCACAAGGTAAAAGAAGAACTAACAAATAAATTCTTTGGTATGAGTAATGTTGAAGTTAAGCAAGATGAACCTGTTAGTTATTCTGCACTGTTTGACCTTTTAAAAACTGCAATATCGAAGAAATAAAAATCTAACAAAAAAATCAACAGCAACCACAAATAAGCGGTGCGGTTTTGATAGTTCTGTTTTTTATTAAAACTAATGCCACTTGGATAATTCTTCTATTATCATTTGTGGCCCGTTATTTTGGCGTTAGGTTTCTAAGGAGGGTACCAGAATATGAATAAATTATTGAAGCTGCTTGGTTGGGGATGCGCAGTATTAATAGTAACCGTTATTGCTAATATTTCAGGAAACTATTTAGGAAAATCAGTTAGTAAAAACTCTATCCCTAAGAAAATTCTTAAGGAGGATGTTTCTGTTGTAGTTGTCAAGCAAAATAATCCAGGTATTACAGAGGAAATGCTAGATAAAAAAACTCTTTTAGAACTAGAAGTATGGTTATTCAAAACATTGAAGTCAAAATTTAATCAGAGTATTAAAGCACAAGGAATTAACCCAGAGAAATATGAAATAAATCATGAAATCAACTCAAGTTATGTTGAGCGTGATGGAAGAAAACTGGCTGTTTTTAAAATGTCTATTAAATACGGAAGTAACCTTGGTACTAATATAGTAAGGATAATGGGCGTTGAAAAAAAATATTTAGTTTGGGTTAGTTGTATAAAAGAAACCCCTGAACCTATTTTTGTTTGGAGTGGAGCCTGTGGTGAAAAAATTAAAGAAATGGCAGACGATGAAGATGGCCATATTTTAATTGAGGCTTTGAAAAAACTAGTCGGAGTTGATCTTGTTGAAAAGGCAGCTTTTGATACTGGTGTTGTTCTAAGAAAAAATAAAAAAATGAGTGGCTCTTCAGAGGATCGTAATTTAATTGATAAGCTCGAAGCAGAGCTTAAGAAAACCGAAGAACAAATTGAACAAATATCTAATGACTATGGTAATTCACACCTTCCTTATGAGGCTGAATTAGAAGCTAAGTTAAAAAAAGCTAAGCAAAAATTAGATGAAAGAGGTGGTGCATGGTCTAAAAGTAGAGACTCGTTAATTGCTGAACAAGGAACAATCTCCGCTCAAAAAAAAGAGCT
>ENA-OSET01003157-OSET01003157.1-sediment-metagenome-genome-assembly--contig:-NODE-3157-length-15342-cov-3.045267_pt1 | contig 15342 bp, 14 predicted proteins | sample MGYA00237882_ERZ534229 | MGnify/ENA primary metagenome ERZ534229 (study PRJEB26408, sample SAMN06266212) | sediment metagenome | isolation source: Hudson Canyon methane seep mesocosm | place... | reverse complement strand
CTCTCGAGATTACGGTTTCTTGCACGGCAATGCAAAACGGACATTAAAAATCGTGCAGTGGGTACTGCAAGTTGCCATCGCAAAGCTGCCCGAAATTATAAGGCCGAAATTTGTCTGCACGCTGTGCCATGCCCCAATGTCGATCATTGGGATTTATCACCCGAACCGTGCGCTCGAATAAAAGAGAGGGTTAAAACCTCCACCCACCCTGCAAGGAGGTAAATGCACTATGGAAAATAGAGAGCTTTTTAGTAGCCCACGCTGGCGAGACCTGTTCTCGCCCTTAAAAAATAGCGATGGAGAAAATCGTCGCCGTCCCAATCAGGTTCACTTTACTTATTTACTATAGAGGGAGACGGCTAGACCGGGCTCATTCAACAATAGGATAGGTCGCGGCTGCGCGCGACATATCCTTATTCGTTAGAACGGTAGAGGGTTGGCTATTAGTTAATAAGATGCGCTCGACGATATCTACAGAGGTGATATCCGATGCCACAGAGTCCCGCCTGGAGATGATTAATATGGAAAAACCTGACTGGGTGAAAATCGATCAGATTCTCATGGGATCTATCCTGCCCTAACACCTTGTGACCCCCTAGTCATAGCCACTATTCAGGCAGTCATTGGCTCGCTGTTATTAATTATTTCCCCTTAGTTACTTCTGTCGTCGATTGATCAATATAGCGGCGTGCAGGACAAAATGTTCAGCCGTTTGAGAGTAACTGTACAATTTGCTCACTCCAGAGCGCGCTTGCCTTTGCATCTTTCCAGCCCTGAATTTATGTGGGGCCAGTGGTTCTCGGACGCTGTCCAACTGGTCATGATTTCATTTGCTTTAGTAAAAAAGGTTGGGTTAGTATCAAGGACAGGTTTGGTGTCTGCAGTAAATATTGGACGAATATTTTTGACATCGGCTTTCTATAAGTAGGGAACCTTCAGTTGTAATAATTGGTGGGTGACGAGTGGGCAAAAAGATTCACATTACTTAAAAAAAGATTGTCCACAGATAAAGAAGTCTCAAAGCCAATAATTGGGGTTCCCAGAATAATATATATAAATGGGGAACTAAAAAATGATTCAACGTCAATTCAAGCGCAGTGCACTGTGTTGGGGCATTGCGCTTGCTAGCGTTTCGCTGACCTCCGTCGCACAAGACGCCAATCAACTTGCTGCAGAAAAAGAAATCGAAGAAGTATCCGTTACTGGATCGTTGATTCCGCGAGACGGTTTCGATGAAGCCAGTCCTATGGTGGTGTTTGATGAAGTCGATATTAAAAATCGCGGCTTTATTGATATAGCAGATATGCTGGGTTCGCTGTCTCAAGCGACAGGCGCTACGCAGGGCGAGGCGTATACCAATAATTTCACTCAGAATGCCAAGGCTCTTAACTTAAGAGGGTTTGGTGCAGGCAGAACCCTTGTGTTATTGAATGGTCGCCGCTTGCCCGAAAACCCAACGCCTTACAACGGCGAAAGTAACTTTTTTAACTTTGCCACTATTCCCCTCGCTGCGGTTGAGCGCGTAGAAGTCTTAACGGACGGTGCATCCGCCATTTATGGCTCCGATGCTATTGCCGGTGTAGTCAACGTAATCACTAAAAATAATATTGAAGATACCACTATTAATATCATGGGCGGAACAACCACAGAAGGTGGCGGTGATACCCAGAAATTTCAAATTGTTACCGGTAAGTCCTTTGAAAAGGGGCACATAACCTTTACTGCGGAATATGAAGTTCAGGACCCCATTTACGGCAAAGACCGTGAATGGCTAGATTCAGTTCAGGACAACCCGGAAGGTTTTCGATACAACTCACGTGCCATCTTGTTATTTGATAATTTTGAAGGCACCTATCTGGATCCGGGTGAACAGGCCTGTACTGACTCTCAAACAGACTACCCTTATTCAGAAAGGGTGGGTAGAGGTTTCTTTTGCGGCTTTGATGATGCCGGCGATGAGACCATTCGCAACTACCGTGAGCGCACCTCGATCTATATTGGGGGCGACTATGAGTTAAATGACAACATGACCTTGTTTGCCAATGCTACCTATTGGCGGTCGGAGGCGGAATCTCGCAATTTCAGGTTGTGGTGGGGTGCTGATACTTTAGACGAAGACTTTAATTATCTTTATCACCAGAGAATTTTTACGCCGGAAGAAACTGGCGATCAGGAAGCCTTTTATGATGAAAGCACCTGGAACATTACCCTTGGGCTAAACGGTAACTTTGATATAGGGAAGAAAAACTACAACTATGAAGTTGCCTATACCGAAGGGGGTTACGATTATGAGGAGGGGCAAGTCAGGTTTAAGGAAGAAGCGATTGACGAGTGGTTCCTTGGAACTGAAGACTTGTGGGGTTACGGAATATTATCCGGCAATGACCAACACAGCATCTACGATCCCCTGTCCAGAGATGATGCAAATCAATTAATGGGCACCCGGATTATCAATGGCGACTCTTATTCTCGACAGGCTACGGCCAAGGTGGTGGGCGAGTTAGGGGAATTTGAAATGTTCTCCGCACCCGTTCAGTTTGCACTTCACGCTGAGCACTCGCAGCAGGGTTATGATCTGTCACCGGATGCACGAACCTTAGATCAGACGGGTAACGGCTGGTGGGGTTTGAGTGGTACCGGCGGTGGTGGTGACCGCAAGCGGTCTGCCATTGGTGCCGAGCTGCTGTTGCCTCTAACCGATGACTTGGAATTCACACTTGCCTCTCGTTACGACAACTATGACGATGCGTCTGCAACCGGTGGCGCAGCCACAAACATGATTAAGTTTAACTGGAAAGCCACTGACTGGATGCGTGTTCGTGGTGGTTGGGGCCAAACGTTCCGAGCGCCAGATATGCACTATCTGTTTGCCGGTGAGAGTGGTTTCTTTCACGGTGCAATAACCGACTATTACCAGTGTTCTCTGGATGGCGTTAACGATGTTGACTGTGTTGTTGAAGGGGAAGTTACATCCGTTGAGGGCTCCCGCCAAGGCAATATTGGTCTGGAAGAAGAAGCTGGCGATAACCTCAGTTTTGGTGTTGTCTTTGATCCGATGGAAAACCTTCGGGTGTCTGTGGACTGGTACAGCATCGACTTACAAAATGTTGTAACGGACCAAGACGACAGGGAACTCATGAAAGATGAGCGGGACTGTCAGTTGGGTGTGCTGGACCCCAGCAGCTCGATTTGTCAATTGGTACTGAGTCAGGTTGTGCGCTTAACGGATCCCAATCTGGGCATTGAGAATGAGATTCAAAGCGTGGGGGTTGGCCCGATCAACCAGGCAACTCAATTGCAGGAAGGTGTAGACTTGCAGTTGTTGTATATTGCCGAGACTGACTCTTGGGGTACCTTTAGCCTGAAGATGGATTATACCGTCATCACCAAGTATGAAGGTAAAGAGTTTGAAGACGATGTATTGGTTGATTATCGTCACGATCTTCACACCTATGAACCTCGAACCAATCTAAGTTATAGCCTCGGATGGGGTTACAAAGATTTCAATGCGACACTGTTTGGACATCGTATCGGGACGCTGCCTAATTGGGCAGAAACTGAGCGCATGAACGAAAGCTATTGGAGCTACAACCTGAATTTGACCTATCAGATAACGGAAGAAATTTCGTTTGCATTGATTGGTAATAATATTCTTGGTGAGCGTCCGCCTCGCGATGAAACCTTTGATACATGGCCATTCTTTTATCGTGGTCAGTTTAATGCGATTCAACGTGAAGTCTTTGCGGAGCTGAGTGTTAAGTTTTAACTGAGGTCGTAGTTGAAAAAGCCGTGCCCCTTGGGGCACGGCTTTTTTTATGCCGCGGGTTTGGAAAGATTCTTTCCGTGATCCTTTAACAGTCTATTTACTTTTTTGGCGCCTCTAGGCCCCGTCATACAAAATGTCGTCATTAATCCGGCCATCAATGCACCACCGACTCCGGCAGTCATCACATCGGAACCGGTCATATAGAAGTTGTTAACCGGTGTTTGGGGGTGTAAAAACGGTTGTTTAAAGCGATCGACATAATGATTGAGTCCATAGATTTCACCGCGATCATTATGCTGATAAAACTGAGTGGATAGTGGTGTAGACAGCTCGCAGTAATCGAGTGCTGCCTCCAGTTGTGGCAATCTTTCAAACAAGCGAGCCAGCAACTTATCACAAATCTGTTTTTTGTAACCTTCATAACTACCGCCGCGTTTTTGCCAGGTTGATCCCTCCCAGTTGTCGAACCATTTCATGTCCGAGACCGTTACAATTTCAACGGTTGATTTTCCCGGATAGCGCTCCTCCCATTCTGGGTCTTTGGTTGAGGGGAAGCTGACATATAGTAATGGGAATTCCGTATCGGGGTCACAGGGGTCTTTAGCTTCATAAGCTTCTAAGTTCCCTTCGTGATCGCCGCTGGGGTACAGCCACAAGTTTGACATTTCCAAACCGAGTTCAGCGGCAGTGCCTTTAAAACCTGCATAAAGGCACAGGTGGGCACTTGAGCGTTCTACCTTTGGAATCCATTGATCCACTTTGTGAAGTGCCCGGCTTTCCTCTGGGAGGAGTTTGCTTACCGTGTTCATGAAGCCGGTATTACTCACGATTTTGTCTGCAAGAATCTCGTCTCCATTGGCCATCTTTACGCCGTAAGCCTTATTGTTTTCTACCAAAACCTCTTTTACTTCGGCGTAGGTAAAGACTTCGCCGCCACTTTTTTGAATCGTAGGAATTATGGTTCGAGAAATCGCAGAAGCGCCACCCACCGGGTAGGCGCCCCCGGCAAGATAGTGTTTGGCAATGAGGGCGTGCATCACAAATGATGCTTTCGCCGGCACTTGCCCGTAGTCGCCCCATTGGCCAGTCAGCACTGAAATTAATTCCTGGTTTGACGTCATGCCCTCCAGAACCTCTCGCGCGCTTTGAAAGAATTCCTTGGGCATCAGGGCCGGTCTAACGGCATTGTAGGCCCGTCCCATCCATTTTGGCATTGCTTGAGCGGCGAAGAATTTTGGGGTGAGGGTGCTGACACGGGAAATTAGTGCAACGTAGTCCTCTATAACTTCTTGTTCGGCTGGAAAATACTCCGTCAGCTGTTGGATAAAATTTTGTTTGCCCGCGACAAAATTATACTCTTTATCGCCCAGGTTAATTTTGTCATACACGGGGTCCATTGCCGCCCACTTGAGTCGGTCTTCACTGATGACATCGAATACGCGTCTGAGGGTGGAGTGAGGTTTATGGACTTCGCCAATATAGTGCACTCCCACATCCCATTCATAACCTTCCCTCTCATAGGCGTGTGTAAATCCTCCTGCCGTGTAATGTTGCTCAAGCACACACACTTTTTGTCCCAGGTGAGACAGGAACGCGGCATTGGCCAGCCCGCCAATTCCTGAACCGATGACGATGGCATCATATTTTTCAGCGGCGCGCCCGTTGCGATATCGCTTGCCGGTCCGGATATTGGTTTTTTTCCCCATGGGGTGAACCCTCAGAATGATGTTAAGTGTAGATATGCAATATTATGCATAAGGCTGACTGAGATAGTACCGAAGTGTGAGCATTATGCAACAAGTTGCATATTGCTGTGCTTGGAGGTAGAGTCAAATCGATATTATCGGCCGTATTACAGGTGTCTATTCTGGATAGATCCCAAAAGAAGTGGAGCTTAATTTGTCGTTGAAACATGCTTTGTTGGTTTTATTAGAGAGCCAACCTGCCACCGGGTATGACCTGAGAAAGCGCTTTGCCGAGCATATGGGGTACTTTTGGAGTGCGAGCCATCAGCAAATTTATCTGCAACTGAAGAAACTCAATGCGGAAGGGCAGGTAAGCTGCGAAATTACTGAGCAGGCGGATAAACCGGATAAAAAGACCTATACGCTGACCGAACAAGGTCAGGCGAGCTTGCAAGAGTGGCTCTGTGAGCCCGTGAAGCCGTGCGCCTATAACGATGCCCTGCTGGTGAAGTTGTATGCCGGGCACTTGACCGACACCGAGGTATTGATCACTGAAATCTCTCGGCTTCGAGAGCACAATGAAAAGAAATTGGCCATATTTCAAGGCTTAGAGCGGGACTATCAGTCTTTGGCACCAAGCCCCCGGCAGCAGATGAAATTGCCATTCCTCACCTTGCGCCGAGGTATTTTAGAGGTTCAGGCCTGGTTGAGTTGGAGCGAAGAGGTTCTGGCGGCGTTGCGAGATTAGTAGGGCTAACTCGCCACTTGATTGACTTGGGTTGCGATAGTCTCACAGTGTTCAAGCCACAAGTCGATGCCCGCCGAGCGGTATTTTTGCCGGTGTTGAATGATATAAAAGTGGCGGTGAAAATCTCTGTGTGGCACTTCAAGGGGCACCAGGCTCCCTCTCTTAAAGGCGTCTTCCAGTGCAATGCGAGAGAGGCAGGCAATGCCTAGTTTAGCCTCGACCGCACGTTTAATGGCCTCTGTGTGTTGAAGCTCAAGCAATACCTGTAGGTCGGGAATCAAACCGTGCATCGCCCGGTCAAAGTTTTGCCGGGTGCCCGACCCTGTTTCCCGCAAGATCCAGGTGGCTTCACGCAGGTCCCTGTCATTGAGTTGTCGCTTTTGTCTGCGTGCCAAGGGGTGATCGGGCGCACAAAATGTAACCAATTCATCTTCTAGCCAAGGGGTCACCTGCAGATCGGGGTGTCGTAACTCGCCTTCTATCAGTCCAATGTCCAGATCAAAATTGCACACCTTACGGGTGATTTCTGCCGTATTTTCAACATCGAGGTCGATCTTCGCCTCCGGGTGCTCTTCTATGAAGTGTGCAATGGCTTGCACGGCGAGATAATTTCCAATCGTCAACGTTGCCCCAATTTTGAGGGGGCCAATGTCAGCATGCTGACTAAACGCAAGTTCAAGGCCATTGGCCTGCTCCAGCAAAGCGGCGACCTGAGGCCTTAAAACTCTTCCTAATTCATTGATTTTCAGGCGTTTTCCCACTCGATCAAACAGTTGGATGTCAAACTGCTGTTCTAGCTCCTTCAGGGCGCTGCTGGCGGCAGACTGCGACATCGCAAGGCTGTCGGCCGCTTGTGTAATGTTCTCGTGGTGCGCAGTGGCGAGGAAGACTTCCGCCTGTCTTAGGGTATATTTCATCCTTATATCCATAAAATCGATTAGTCTTATAAATATAACCCGTTTTACAGGTTAATGAAACTGACTGATTATACGCACACATTCACGACAGCCTCTTAGTCGCACAGTTACCTGTCACGCTAACGATTTGTCATTTAAGCCGAGGGAAAGCAATGGCCGCGCTCAATAAAGAACAGGTTCTCAGTGTGCACCACTGGACTGACACCCTATTCAGTTTCAAAACCAGCCGGGATAGCAGTTTCCGATTTGAAAATGGGCACTTCACAATGATCGGCCTCGAAAATGAAGGCAGACCTTTGCTGCGCGCCTACAGTATTGCCAGCGCCAACCATGAAGACGAGCTGGAGTTTTTCAGCATTAAAGTGCCCGATGGACCCCTGACCTCGAAACTGCAGCAGATAAAACCTGGTGACGAGATTTTTGTTAGCCGCAAACCCACTGGCACACTGGTTCAGGAGCATGTATTGCCGGGCAAACATCTCTATATGTTGAGTACAGGTACCGGGCTGGCGCCTTTTCTGAGTCTTATTAAGGACCCGGAAATCTATGAGAAATTCGATAAAATTATTCTCATTCATGGCTGTCGTTATGTCGATGAACTGGCGTATTCCCAGATCATTGAAGACGAGCTTCCCAGGCATGAATATTTTGGCGACCAAGTTCAAGAAAAGCTGATTTATTACCCCACAGTGACTCGAGAGGAGTTCCGCAATAATGGTCGCCTGACGGACCTGATGACAAGCGGAAAGCTTTTTAAGGATATTGGCCTGCCTCCCTTTGATAAAGAAACTGACCGTTTCATGATCTGTGGCAGCCCCGGCATGTTGAAAGAAACTTGTGCCATTCTCGATGAACAAGGTTTTGAGGAGACCCGAAACGGCCATCTGGGGCACTATGTTATCGAGCGCGCATTTGTAGAATAAGCGCTCAAATCAACGCTAGAGGGGGTATTCGCTCCCTCATAACACTCTTTTGTAGCTCCCCGCTTGAAAATCGACGATAATACCGGGCTCGATACCTTTGATGAAAGCACGCCCAAGCTATGACACAAACCGCCGCTCACCTGTTCGAATACCCCAAATACTGGGCTGAATGTTATGGCACAGCTCCTTATCTGCCAATGTCGCGGGAGGAGATGGACAGCCTGGGCTGGGACAGTTGCGATATCATTATTGTCACGGGCGACGCCTATGTAGATCATCCCAGTTTTGGAATGGCCGTGATCGGGCGTTATCTGGAGTCCCAGGGCTTCCGAGTGGGCATCATTGCTCAGCCCGACTGGCGTAACGATGCCGATTTTAAGAAGCTGGGCAAGCCTAATCTCTTTTTTGGTGTGACCGGCGGCAACATGGATTCCATGATCAACCGCTATACGGCCGACCTGCGCATGCGTCACGATGACGCCTATACCGCCGGAGGGCTCGGTGGAATGCGTCCGGATCGCTGTGTCACGGTCTATAGCCAGCGCTGTAAAGAAGCCTATACAGACACCCCGGTGGTGCTCGGGGGCATTGAAGCCAGCCTTCGCCGAATCGCCCAGTACGATTACTGGAGTGACGAGGTGAGGCGATCGGTATTGGTGGATGCAACCGCCGATATTCTGCTTTACGGCAACGCCGAGCGCGCGATAGCCGATATCGCACACAAATTGGCTGCCGGGCGCAAAATTACAGATCTGCACGACCTTCGGGGCACCGCCATCATTCGCAAAAGTGCGCCGGAAGGGTGGACCGAGATAGATTCCACCCGCATCGATTGGCCGGGAAAAATCGATGTGATACCTAACCCCTACGAATTTGATCAGTCCGAGACAAAAGGTGAGGAGGGTAGCGGTAGTTGTGATCGATCTGAAAAAACGATTGATCCCAACGAAGAAATGCCGGTGCGCATCATCCCCATGCCACTGCAAAGTCGGCAGAAACTAGATCCTGACAATACCTATGTCCGTCTGCCTTCATTTGAGAAAGTACGGAATGATTCGGCACTTTATGCCCACGCGTCGCGGGTATTACATCAAGAATCCAATCCGCACAATGCCCGAACTCTGGTGCAAAAACATGGCTCTCGGGAGTTGTGGGTGAACCCTCCACCGGTACCCCTTGAAACGAACGAACTGGATGGCGTGTTCGATTTGCCTTATCAGCGCAGGCCACACCCCAGTTATGGCGATGCTAAAATCCCTGCATTTGAGATGATCAAAACATCAGTCAATATTATGCGAGGGTGTTTTGGCGGCTGCACATTCTGTTCAATCACCGAGCATGAGGGGCGGATTATTCAGAGCCGTTCTGAAGAGTCCATTTTAAAAGAAGTGGAAGCTATTCGAGATCAGGTGCCGGGTTTCACCGGCACGATTTCAGATTTAGGTGGGCCGACGGCCAATATGTATCGCCTGAATTGTAAGAGTGATGAAATATTATCGAGTTGCCGACGTTTGTCCTGTGTATTTCCGACCATTTGCAAAAACTTGCAGACAGACCACAAACATACAACACAACTCTACCGAAAAACACGGGCTATTCCCGGCGTGAAACGAGTGGCGATTGCCTCCGGTTTGCGCTACGACCTGGCCATTCGAGATCCCGAATACGTAGAGGAGCTGGTCACTCATCACGTGGGAGGCTATTTAAAGATTGCGCCTGAACACACCGAAGAAAGCACGCTGAATCAAATGATGAAGCCGAATATGGACAGTTATCACACATTTAAGAAAATGTTTGATAAGTATTCTAAAGCGGCCGGTAAAGAACAATATCTCATCCCCTATTTTATTGCGGCCCACCCGGGTTGCGAAGATGAAGATATGCTGAATTTATCTCTCTGGTTGAAAAAAAATAAGTTTCGGGTAGATCAAGTTCAAACGTTCTATCCGTCGCCGATGTCACTGGCCACGGCAATGTATTTTTCAGGTCGCAATCCTCTGAAAAAATTGAGTTACAAAAGTAAAAAACTCTATATCCCTAAGAACATGCAGCAGCGTCGTTTGCAAAAAGCGTTTTTGCGTTATCACGATGAGGACAACTGGGGCTTTCTGCGTGAGTCACTCATTAAAATGAACCGCAGGGACTTGATCGGCAATGGATCTCATCAACTGGTGCCGGATGATGATCCCGGCGCTCGATTTAAGCGTGGCCGTGGGCGTTCGGGTTCACAGAACCGACGCAATACCAAGGCCAAGCCGAGTGGCCACAAACGCCGCTAACACGAGCGAACTCTCATAGGGATATCATGGCTTTAAAACCCACTATTTATAAGTTGAATGTGTCATTGTCAGACATGGATCGCCATGTCTACGGTGAATTTCAGAGTACGATCGCGCAACACCCCTCTGAGAATAACGAACGCATGATGGCTCGTGTATTGGCCTTTTGTTTAAACGCTGATGACAGGCTGAGTTTTACACGAGGTTTGTCATCGGTCGATGAGCCTGAGCTGTGGTTGAAGAGCCTCGATGAGCAAATACTGCAGTGGATTGAAGTAGGGCAGCCTGAGCCGGACCGTCTAAAAAAGGCTGGCACGCTGGCAAGAGATGTGAAGGTTTATAGTTTTGGTAAAAGTGCAGACACTTGGTGGACTCTTAATAAAGCCGCACTAAGTTCCATAGATAATTTACAAGTTTATCAATTTCCATGGGCAACAATGGGCGCGCTGACGGCACTCATCAATCGCAGCATGAACTTGACTGTCACAATCACTGAAAACATTCTGTATATCGCAGATGAAAATGCCCATGTCGAAGTGCCCGTGAAAAGCTGTTTATTGGATTAAGACCGTTTTTGGTTCTTTAACAAAAATTTGTCCTCTGCTGGAACTCTACAAAACATTATTAAAGGAGTAGGAATGAAAATATACGAAGCCAAGACGGCTCCGAACGCCCGCCGTGTGCGTATGTTTCTTGCGGAAAAGGGCATTGATATAGAATATGTGCAATTGGATATCGCAACAGGGGAGAATCTCAGCCCGGCGATGCGTGCCAAGAACGTTACCACCAAGGTGCCGTTTCTGGAGTTGGATGACGGCACGTGTATTGGCGAGTCGGCTGCCATTTGCCGCTACTTCGAGGAGTTGTACCCCGAGACACCTCTGATGGGAACCAGCCCCCTGGAAAAAGCCACCGTTGAAATGTGGCATCGCCGTGTGGAGTTTCATTTCATGACACAGGTGGGAATGTGCTTTCAGCATTCGACCGGTTACTTCAAAGACCGTATGACCCCAGTGCCCGAGTACGGCGCAGTGGCGGGTCAGTTGGCACTAGATTTTATGGCGGTGCTCGACCAGCGTTTAGCGGAGTCAAACTATATTGCGGGGGAGAATTTTTCCATAGCCGACATCCTTGCTCTGTGCACTCTGGATTTTGCACGGGTGATGAACTTGCGCATGAGTGACTCCCAGGTCCACTTGGCGCGTTGGTATGAGCAGGTATCCAGTCGCGATAGTGCCAAGGCCTGAGCACTTATGTTTACGAATTTGCCTGCAGTGTTAGGGCAGGGCTGGTTTTCAGCCTTGTCGCCTGAGTTTGAGACTGCTTACATGCAGGCATTGGATACCTTCCTGGAGGCAGAGCGAGGATTGGGTAAATCTATATTTCCCTCGTCTCCCGATCTATTCCGCGCTTTTCAGTTAACGCCACCAGAACAGGTTAAGGTAGTGATTCTTGGGCAAGATCCCTATCACGGTGAAAACCAGGCACACGGTTTGAGTTTTTCAGTGCCTGCTGGCGTTAAAATACCTCCCTCCCTGCGGAATATCTTTAAAGAATTACACACTGATTTGGCTATCGATCCACCCGAACATGGCTGCTTGCAGGGTTGGGCAGAGCAGGGTGTTCTATTGTTGAATGCCACGCTCAGTGTCGAGCAGGCCCAAGCGGGTTCTCACCAGGGGCAAGGTTGGGAGCTGTTTACTGACCGAGTCATTGAGCATGTGAATCACAGCCTGGATTCCGTTGTGTTTCTGCTGTGGGGAAGTCATGCCCAGGAAAAGGGACGGTATATCGACAAAACTAAACACTGTGTATTGACCGCTCCCCATCCCTCGCCGCTCTCTGCCTACCGCGGATTTTTTGGCTGCGCTCATTTTTCAAAAACCAATGCCTATTTGAAGGCACAAAAAAAGACGCCGATCGATTGGCGCCTTTTCTGACTGATTAGCAGGGTTGTCTTATTGCAAGAAGGCCATCGCGGCTTCCATGTCATCCGACAGATCTTCACCTTCTGCATCCAACATGTCGGGGTCCAGCCCGAGTCGGGCAAATGCACCAACCTGATGACAATCGATTTGTGCCAGGGGGTGATCGCTGCCCATATAGCTTTGCAATACGGCTACAGTCACAATATCGGCGTAATCGGCTTTTTCCACCTGCCGGGCGAAATCTTGATGCTGCGAAGGGATCTGGAGTAACTCTGAGGGAAAATCCCATCGTTTGAGGATCAGATTACCTATTGGGGCATGCAATTTATCTATGACCATGTCCAAGGTCATACTGTCTTTCAATAACGCAGGATGGTCTTCCGCGTAGGTTAAAATGGGGAGTACGCCAATTCTGTGAACCAGGCCGGCCAGAGTCGCCTGATCTGGGCGAAGGTTGGTGAATTGCTTGCACAATACATGGCAGATACCGGCTATTTCACTGGAGCGGGTCCACACCTCGCGCAGGCGTTTGTCGACCATGTCAGTGGTTGCCTGAAACATTTGCTCCATGGCTAAGCCTGTTGCGATATTACAGGTATATTCCATGCCCAGACGCATCAGGGCCATCTTCAAATCTTCAATTTCACGGCTCGCCCGCAGTAAAGGGCTATTGGCCACCTTAATGATGCGAGCGGTCATTGCAGCGTCACCGCCAATCACTTTAGCCAGCTCATTGATACTGGCTTCCGGGTCTTCTGACACCTCACGAACTTTCAGTGCCACTTCGGGCAAGGTGGGCAGCACTAGCTGATCATTGTTTATGGCAGTGATGATTTCTTTTCGAATCGTGTCGACAACTTGGCTCATACGGTTTGGCTCTTCTAAGTTTCCTGTTAGCGCACACTATTTATAGCATAGGGAAGGGTGAGTATATTCAGTTTTTTGTGATTCTCCACGTCTAAAGAGGCACTTTCTTCATCCGCGGCGGTTCTGGTGAGCACCACCAGGGCCTCTGCTCGCTTGGGTTCGGCTCTTGCGGCAATCACGACATTACCCACATTTTGTGTTTTCCCGCCACTGAAGAGCGGTGATCCGGGCTCTGGCAGCTCCTCGGTCTCCAGCAGGTCGAAGCCGACCCGATACATCGGCCGTTTTAACTTCCCTCGAAACTCCATTCTCGCGACGATTTCCTGACCTGTGTAGCAACCTTTTTGAAAGCTGACGCCGCCGATGGCCTGTAAATTCAGCATCTGCGGGATAAACATGTCTCTTGTTTGTGGGTGTACTTCAGGGATACCGTCCCTTATCGTGTCCAGGGTCCATTTGTCATTGTCAGGTCTGTCGCTCAGTGGAGCGTGTTTACGCCAAAAGGCGATGGCATCGGTGGAGGGCAGCCAGCTCTCAAATCGTTTGTCAGAAATCTTTATCACATAACATTGGTCAATTTGATCCACGGCGTTTGGTGCGCTTGGGCACTTGCCGAAATGATCTTTCAGTAGTTGACTGGCATTGCTGCCAGTGAGTCCAATGCAGATAAGGTCGGAGTCGGGGCGGGTGATGTCGGCCTTGGAGAAAACAATATATTTTGCCAGAGCGGTGGCCGCATCTTCAAGAATATCGACGGGCAGGGCAAGTGCATAGTGATCGGGCTCTAGTTTGAACAGACGAAAGCAGCTCAATATCTTTCCCTGATGAGTGCAGTGGGAGCCCAGGCTTGAATTGGCCTCATTTATCTCCAGGACATCGCAGCTCAATTGACCTTGTAGAAATTTTGCGGCATCGGGACCCTTAACGCCTATCAAGCCCCATTGACTGAGGTCAAACAGTTGTGACCCACTATCGCTCTGGTAAGCAAATAAGGGGGCTTCGGATTGCAGGAATTTTGACCATGCTGTCATCGGTGTAGTGCTCAATCTGTAGGGTATGCAAGGGTTGCTTATCATAAAGAAACTGACGGGGGTTGGCTATATAGAATAGAGATCTATAGGCGCTGCACCTGTGGACCTGTTTACGGTATAATTCGCAGGCTGTGCGTGTGTTGCCTGCAAAAATCATTGTATTAGAGGTAGAAATGGAACGAAATCGATTATTTTGGGGGAGCCGCCGGGGCATGCTTGAGCTAGATCTGGTATTGCTGCCTTTTCTAGACAATGTTTATCCCGATTTACAGCAGGAAGACAAAGAGCGTTACTGGGCATTTTTAGAATGTGAAGATCAGGACATGTTTGGCTGGCTGTTAAAGCGTAAAGATCCGGAAGATGCTGAATTGCTAAAAATTGTCACGATTATTCGGGCGAACACAGGAATGAAGGCTGAGGCTGAAAACGCAGAGTGACCCCCGCTCTGCAGGGCAGTCTTGCCCGCTGGCGGTGCTGTACGAAACCCTCACTTTTATTGCGGTTACTGACACTGCTCATACATATTGTGGCCGCCATTTTTGTTTTGCAGTGGCCCCTTGCAGCATACCTTCAGGTCTTGGCTGTATTGCTATTTTCCCTGTCTTACTGGCAGGGTGTTGAAAATTTCGCGAGTCGTCGTGTCCACCTTTGTCATCATGGGGCGCGTTGGACAGCGACATTCTTAGATCAAACTGAGGAGGGGAGCGTGGACCCTGTTCAAGTGTTGGATGCCAGTCGTTGTTTGATCTGGCGGTATTTAGTTATCTTTTACCCCAGGGGAATGCAGCCCATTTTAATTCCGTCAGATAGTTTAAGCGCTGCAGAATTTTGTGCATTGCAAATGCGATTAAGAATGTCGGCAGCGCATTAATTTTATTTTGCTTTACTGACGATCACATTTTGTCCCGCGAAATTTGTGGGCACTAATATCGTATCCCGGGCAATGGATTCCAGCGCCGGGTAATCGGGTGAATAGTGTAGCCCTCGACTTTCTCGCCGTTGGCTGGCAGAGCCAATAATGAGTTCTGCGACTAGTGCCAGATTGCGCAACTCAATCAAGTCATTGCTGACTTTATAGTTTGAATAATATTCGGCAATCTCTTTGCGCAATAGTTTTATCCGGTGCTCTGCACGCTCCAGTCGTTTGCGTGTTCGAACAATGCCCACATAATCCCACATAAAACGCCGTAATTCATCC
>ENA-OSET01003154-OSET01003154.1-sediment-metagenome-genome-assembly--contig:-NODE-3154-length-15355-cov-3.686412_pt1 | contig 15355 bp, 10 predicted proteins | sample MGYA00237882_ERZ534229 | MGnify/ENA primary metagenome ERZ534229 (study PRJEB26408, sample SAMN06266212) | sediment metagenome | isolation source: Hudson Canyon methane seep mesocosm | place... | reverse complement strand
ATTGGTAGACGCGCTAGATTTAGGTTCTAGTGTCTTAGGATGTGAGAGTTCGAGTCTCTCCTTTCGCACCAAGTCAATTTTTTAGCTGTAGTACGGAATAGGGTCTCCTGTTCTGCGGGCTTACTTTTCAAGTAGGCTTTCTTATTCATGTGATAAAGCGTAAATACTCGTCATTTTATGACACGATACCTACAAACTCTCTATTAGTTGCCTAAAATGCTTGCTAAATCTGCGGCGTACTCTTAAAATTCGTCCCCCATAAATTCATAGCCGGTGCCTATCTGTTGGTCGCATAAAGCCAATTTGGGGTCGGTGTATAACAATCGGTAAAATATTGAGGAAAGTCCATGCAAGTTTCCGTTGAAACAACGTCTTCCATAGAGCGTCGAATGACGATAGAAATTCCGGCTGAGCAAATTGACCTGGAAGTGGAAAAGCGTCTTCAGCAGACGGCCAAAACAGTTCGTATTAACGGTTTTAGGCCTGGCAAGGTGCCCGTTAAAGTTGTGAAAAAGAGGTATGGGCAAGGCGTTCGTCAAGAAGTTATCGGTGAAGTGATGCGTAATTCTTACGTAGAGGCGTTGACCCAAGAGAAGGTTTCCCCAGTTGGTTATCCAAAGTTTGAACCTAAGACCTTAGAAGAAGGGGAGAATCTAGAGTTTGTTGCGATATTCGAGGTGCAGCCTGAATTGGAGTTAGCTGATTTCTCTGGCGTTAAACTAGATAAGCCAGAAGTTGAGATTAAAGAAAAAGATATTAAGAACATGATTGATGTTCTTCGTCGCCAGCATGGATCTTTGAAGTCTGTTAAGCGTAAGTGTAAGAAGAAGGATCAGTTGACTCTTGATTATGTTGGTTACCTAGGTGATGAGGCATTTCAAGGGGGAACGGGTAAAGATCAAAAAATCACTCTCGGCGAAGGTAAGATGATAGCTGGGTTTGAGGATGGTTTGATTGGTTCCAAGGCTGGGGAAACGGTTGTTCTGGAGCTGACCTTTCCAGAGGGTTATGCTAATGAAGATCTTGCGGGTAAAGATGTTAGATTCGAAGTGGATGTTAAAGTTGTAGAGGACACTGTTCTTCCCGAAATGGATGAAGAATTCTTTACCAAGTATGGCGTTGACTGTAAGACCGAAGAAGATTTCAAAGCTGAAGTAGTTTCCAATATGGAGCGAGAGCTTGCTAAGGCTGTTTTGATCAAAATGAAGCAACAGGTGATCGATGCCTTATCTGAGCAAAATGAGGTTGCTGTTCCTGAGTCTCTGCTTGAGCAAGAAGTCGAGAAAATGAAGCAAGAGGCTATTAGTCAGTTTGGTGGTGGTCAGGAAATGGACGCGTCTCAGTTGCCTTCAGAGTTGTTCAAGGATCAGGCTGAGACTCGAGTTAAAACAGGGCTAATATTTTCGGCTATCGTGAAAGCAAACAATATCGATGCTGACGAAGACATGGTTGAGTCTAAGATAAAGGAACTTGCTGCGGCATATGAGTCGCCAGATGAAGTGATTGCGTTTTACTCACAGCAAGAAAATCGAGCACATATCGAGGCTTTTGTTGTTGAAGATGCTGTAGTTGAGTTGGTGATTTCAAAGGCAAAAGTCAAAAAAGCGAAAATGTCATACGAAGACGCTGTTAAGCCAGCTGAAGCTCCTGCTCAGGCATAAAGCCGAAAAAAATCATGCTTTAATTGCTGTGGGTTTTATTTTTTCAGCTACAATTAAAAGACAGCCAGTTTATACTGGCTGTTTTCATTTTAACCGTTAGAAAACTCATTCTGTATGCATGTATAGTTCGTGCCAGCAAGATGGATAGAGGAAGAATATAAATATGAAGCACCAAAACATGATGGGGCAGAGTTCAGATATTATTACCAATAGTGGCTTAGTTCCCATGGTCGTTGAGCAGACTGCGCGTGGAGAGAGATCCTATGATATATATTCTCGTCTATTAAAGGAGCGCGTTATTTTCTTGGTTGGTCAGGTAGAAGATCACATGGCTAACTTGGTGGTCGCGCAGTTATTATTCCTAGAATCTGAAAATCCTGATAAAGATATCCATTTATATATTAACTCTCCCGGTGGCTCTGTCACTGCCGGTATGTCTATTTACGATACCATGCAATTCATCAAGCCTGATGTTTCTACTTTGTGTATTGGGCAGGCTTGTAGTATGGGGGCGCTATTGTTGACAGGGGGTGCTAAAGGTAAGCGTCATTGCTTACCTCATTCTCGAATGATGATTCATCAACCTCTTGGTGGCTATCAGGGGCAAGCTACGGATATAGAAATACATACAAAGGAAATTTTGACTATTCGCGACAAATTAAACAAAATTATGGCTGAGCATACTGGTCGTGAAATAAAAAATGTTGCAAAAGATACCGACCGTGACAACTTTATGGATGGTACTGAGGCTGCTGAATATGGTTTAATTGATTCAGTGATCGATAAAAGACCAGGTAGCGAATAGGCTGTCTTTTTGAAAAGAATAAGTCTTGCTGGCTTGCGGCTGTTATTCAATACAGTGCTTCAAGGTGCGCAGGGTGGTAATCAAGTGGTAGCAAATGCAATACACCACTAATTTGTAATAGGAATTCAGATGACCGACGAAAAAAACGGTAAAGGTGGCGATAACGGTAAATTACTTTACTGCTCGTTTTGTGGCAAAAGCCAGCACGAGGTACGTAAATTAATTGCTGGGCCGTCTGTATTTATATGCGATGAATGCGTTGATTTGTGTAATGACATTATTCGCGAAGAAGTCCAAGAAAATACCACAGAGGACGCAGGTGATCGTTTGCCTGTGCCGCATGAAATAAAAGAAACTCTGAATGATTATGTTATTGGGCAAGATAGGGCAAAGGTTGTATTGTCTGTCGCTGTATATAACCATTACAAGAGGCTTAAGTTTGATGGTCAGAAGTCAGATATTGAACTAGGTAAAAGTAATATTCTACTTATTGGTCCTACGGGGAGTGGTAAAACTCTGTTGGCCGAAACGCTGGCTCGAATGCTTAATGTTCCGTTCACTATTGCGGATGCCACAACATTAACCGAAGCGGGTTATGTTGGTGAGGATGTAGAAAACATTATTCAAAAGCTTCTGCAGAAATGTGACTACGATGTTGAAAAAGCCCAGCGAGGTATTGTCTACATCGATGAGATAGATAAAATTTCTAGAAAGTCAGACAACCCTTCTATTACTAGGGATGTTTCTGGTGAGGGTGTTCAGCAGGCTTTATTGAAGTTGATAGAAGGTACTGTTGCATCTGTTCCTCCTCAAGGAGGAAGAAAGCACCCCCAGCAAGAGTTCTTGCAAGTTGATACCGCAAATATGTTGTTCATATGTGGTGGTGCATTTGCAGGTTTAGATAAGGTGATTAGTGATCGCTCTGAGAAGAGTGGAATCGGTTTTGGTGCGACGGTCAAGAGTAAAGATGCCTCTCGAAAAGTGGGTGAAACCTTAAAGAACGTTGAAACTGAAGATTTGGTTAAATACGGGCTGATTCCTGAATTTGTGGGTCGATTGCCTGTTGTGGCAACGCTTAATGAGTTAGATGAAGATGCGCTAATGCAGATATTGACCGAGCCTAAGAACTCGTTGACAAAACAGTACGAAAAACTTTTCGAAATGGAAGGTGTCGAAATCGACTTTCGAGATGAGGCTTTACGCGCAGTTGCTTTGAAAGCAATGAAGCGTAAGACTGGTGCGAGAGGGTTGCGTTCAATCTTGGAAAATGTTCTGTTGGATACTATGTATAACATTCCTTCTGAAGAGGGTGTTAGTAAGGTTGTTATTGATGAAAGCTCAATTAACGGCGAATCTGAGCCCATTAAAATATACGAAAGCAGTGAGCCAGTAAAAGCGCTTCCTGATTCGTAGCTTATATAAACTACGATAAAAGCTGTGAACTTTGTTCACGGCTTTTTTTTTGTTTAGAAGTTCTATGTGTTTAATTTTTTGTTGATCTTGTAAATTTCGGAACGGCCCCCAACTAGGTATTAAGACGAATTTTTGAAATAGAGGAAAGTCATGACTGATATAGAAAAAGGCAATGAGGGTGTTACCGGGTTGTCTGAGTCAGGTAAATCAATAACTAAATTTCCTATGTTACCTTTACGCGATGTGGTTGTTTTTCCGCATATGGTTATTCCTCTCTTTGTGGGCAGAGAGAAATCTATATTGGCGTTAGAAGCGGCCATGGAGGCGGGGAAGAAGCTGCTGTTGCTGACACAAAAGAATGCTGTTCATGATGATCCTGAAATAGATGAATTATTTTCTGTAGGAACGATTGCTAGCATACTTCAAATGCTTAAACTGCCTGATGGTACGGTGAAAGTTTTGATTGAGGGGGAGCGGCGCGTCAATGTTGATACAATTTATTCGGGCGATTTTTTGTCTGCTGAGACAAGTGCTGTCGAGACCGTTCTACCAACCGATAGCGACTATGATGGTTTAGTGCAGACGCTGCTGTCTCAGTTTGAAAAATTGAGCAAAATTAGTAAGAAGGTCCCCAGCGAAATCGTTAATTCCTTATCTAGTATTCGAGACTCAGCTCGCTTAATAGACACCATAGCAGCTCATTTGGAACTAAAAATTGATGATAAGCAGGACATACTTGAAGAGTTTGATCTCATTCAGAGAATAGAAATGCTCTTGGCGGTAATCGAGGGAGAGTTAGATTTAATTCAAGTGGAAAAAAGAATACGTGGGCGCGTTAAGAAGCAAATGGAAAAAAGCCAGCGCGAGTATTATCTGAATGAGCAGATGAAGGCGATTCAAAAGGAAATGGGCTCCATTAATGAGGGCGGTAATGAGTTTGAAGAGCTAGAAGGAAAGATAGAAACAGCCGGTCTTAGTCAAGAAGCTAAGAAGAAGGCTGAGACTGAGCTTAAAAAACTCAAAATGATGTCCCCAATGTCATCTGAGGCGTCTGTTGTTAGAGGGTATGTTGAGTGGCTTGTAGGTTTGCCTTGGAAAAAGAAAAGTAAGGTAAGGCATGATGTCGAAAAGGCGAAACAAATTCTTGATGACGATCATTATGGATTAGAAGAGGTTAAAGATCGAATTTTGGAATATTTAGCTGTCCAGAGTCGAGTCAAGAAGCTGAAAGGTCCTGTGTTGTGTTTGGTTGGGCCTCCTGGTGTTGGAAAGACGTCGCTGGGCCAATCTATTGCTCGGGCCACCAATAGAAAGTATACGCGTGTGGCGCTCGGTGGTGTGCGAGATGAGGCCGAGATTCGGGGGCATCGACGTACGTATATCGGCTCCATGCCAGGAAAGCTGATTCAGAAAATATCTAAGGTAGATGTCAAAAACCCTTTGTTTCTTTTGGATGAAATAGACAAGTTAGGTATGGATCACCGAGGTGATCCGGCCTCTGCTTTATTGGAGGTGCTAGATCCTGAGCAAAATTGCACTTTCAATGATCATTATCTAGAGGTTGATTACGATTTGTCTGATGTGATGTTCGTTTGTACATCTAATTCTATGAATATCCCGCCTGCACTGCTAGACCGAATGGAAGTGATTCGCATCCCTGGTTACACAGAAGATGAAAAAATCAATATCGCGCAAAAATATTTGATTCCTAAGCAGACTAAAGATAATGGCTTGAAGAAGGGTGAGCTCTCCATTGAAGAGAGTGCGATTCGCGATGTGGTTCGATATTACACAAGAGAAGCGGGCGTGCGAGGATTAGAGCGAGAAATTTCCAAGGTTTGCCGTAAAGTTGTTAAGGAAATACTTCAAATTAAGCAGTTGAAATCAGTCGTGGTCAAGGACGAAAATCTAGAAAAATTTCTAGGAGTCAAAAAGTTTAGCTACGGAGTGGCTGATGAAGAAGATCGAGTCGGTCAGGTGACGGGTTTGGCGTGGACGCAGGTTGGTGGAGAGTTGCTCTCTATTGAGTGCTCTTCAGTCAAGGGCAAAGGGAAAGTGGTGAAAACCGGTTCTCTGGGCGACGTTATGCTGGAGTCAATTCAGGCTGCAATGACGGTTGTTAGATCTAGGTCAGAGGCATATCAGATCGATGAGGGGTTTCATGAGAGTCATGATATCCATATTCATGTTCCGGAAGGTGCGACGCCAAAAGATGGACCTAGCGCTGGTATCGGTATGTGTACAGCTATGGTTTCATCTTTTACGGGCATACCTGTTCGTTCTGATGTTGCAATGACGGGGGAGATTACATTGCGTGGGCAAGTGTTGGCGATTGGTGGATTGAAAGAGAAATTGCTTGCTGCACACAGAGGTGGAATTAAGACGGTAATAATCCCTAGTGAAAATGAAAAAGATCTTAAGGAAATACCCGATAACATAAAAGCCGACCTTAAAATTGTTCCCGTAAAGTGGATTGATGAGGTTTTAGCATTGGCCTTGGCCTATGCACCAGAAGATGGAACAGTTCAAGGAAAAAATAAGAAAAGTAGAAAAAAAGCACCTGCAGACCCCTTGGAAGAGGGCTCGGAGAGAATAAATACACATTAGTAGGTCAAGTGCTTGACAGGTCTTTCTATGAGTTGGTATAAAACATCCTGACGTCTGGACGCAGAGCTTAAGAGGGTTTGATCCCTCAGTCAGTTTTGCTTCTTAGCGGTTTAGGATAGGCGCAAGGCGCGAGATCAATTTATTGGTCGAAGTGCACACCATTATAAATTATGTACTGAGAATTTGCAGATTTCATGCAATCATCTCGTATGTCAAAACAGTTATTACGAAAGGGGTTTAGTGTGAACAAATCTGAACTAGTTGATGCAATTGCAGAATCTGCAGATATTTCAAAAGCAGCAGCCGGCCGAGCAATAGACGCTGTTGTAGAGTCAGTAACAAACGCTTTAAAAGAGGGTGACCAGGTAACTTTAATTGGTTTTGGGACATTTTCAGTTAAAGACCGTGCAGCAAGAACTGGGCGTAATCCTCAGACTGGAGCAGAAATTCAAATTGCTGCTGCCAAGATTCCAAGCTTCAAAGCTGGAAAGGGTCTAAAAGACGCTGTTAATGTTTAAAAAATAAGTTGATTTATCTTTAGGTTTGAACAGATTTTCCATGAAATAGATAGTCCTCATACTTAAAGAAATTAACAAAAAGGCGCAATCCATCGGATGCGCCTTTTTGTATTTGAATCCTGAAAATAAAAGAAAGAAGAAACTAGGAATATAGGCATGCTTCAAGATATACGTAAAAGTTCTCAAGGGCCCGTAGCGAAAGTTGTTGTTGGATTGATTATAGTGACGTTCGCGTTGTTTGGCGCTGAATCTATTGTTGGTTCAATTGGAGGGGAGCCGGAAGTAGCTATCGTAAATGGCGAAGGTATTGAAGAATCTAAGTTCAACCGCGCACTTGAAGGTCGTCGCCGTCAAATTCTTTCTCAGATGGGAGAAAGGGCAGATCCAGACTTAATTGACGCGAGTCTATTACGTTCTTCCGTGCTTAATGGCTTGATCAACGACGAAATTATGATGCAGGAGGCCGATGAGAAGGGGTTGTTTGTTCCTGAGGAAGCTCTGGAAGAGTACATTAGGGCGGTGGAGCAATTTAAGGTAGACGGTGTGTTTAGTAATCAGCGTCTACAAATGGTGCTTCGTAACGCTGGTATGACGCTGCAGTCATATAAAGAATCATTGATGTCACAGTTTATGATCGACCAGTCAAGAGCTGGGTTGACTGCCTCGGCTTTTGTTTTAGATGCGGAGCAAAGTGAACTGGTATCAATAGATCGACAGACGAGGGATTTTGGTTATGCGACGGTATCGAGTAGTGATTACGTCGAATCTGTCACGATTACTGATGCTAATGTTGAAGCATATTATTCTGAGAATAAGTCAGCTTACAAGAAGCCTGAGAATGTTGATGTCTCTTTTATAGTGCTTGATAAGTCGGATTTACTAAGCGCTATCGAGGTCGATGAAGCAGAAGTCGCTCAATTATATGAAGTGGAAAAAGAGAGTTTTGAAGGAGATGAGGAGCGTGTAGCCTCTCATATCCTAGTTAAAATTGATCAAGACAAAGAAGAGTCTCAAGCATTGGCTGAAATCACTACCATCAATGAAAGGCTTTCGGCTGGGGAGTCGTTTGAGTCACTTGCGAAAGAGCTATCTGAAGACGATGAATCTGCAAAAAATGGTGGTAGTCTGGGGCGTTCAGGAAAGGGTGTTTATGTGTCTGACTTCGAGGCTGCTTTGTTTTCACTCAAGGCGGGGGAAACGTCGGCTCCTGTTAAAACTGAGTTTGGATATCACTTAATCAAGGTCGACGATATCGTGATTAACGAAATTCCAGAATACGCTGAAATGAAAGGCGGGCTTGAATTACAGATTAAAAATGGATTGGCGGACAAAAAATATGCCGAGTTAACTGAACAGTTGGCTGATATTACTTATTCATCTTCCGATCTAGCGGAAGCGTCGGAGGAGCTCTCTTTGAAGGTGAATACACTGGCAGGTGTGTCGTCTTTGACAGAGAATGAGATGTTTTCAAATATTAAAATTCAAAGAATTTTACTTAGTGATGAGCTGGTTAAAGAGAAAAACAACAGTGAAATTATTGAGCTTGACGATTCTAGGTCATTGGTGTTCAGGGTCGATGCATTTCATCAAGAAAGTATTTTGCCTTTGGTTGAGGTAGCAAACACAATTCGCAGGCAGTTGGAAAAAAATAAGTCTGCAGAATTTGCTGCGTCTGTTGGCGAGGCATTTTTGTCTAGAATTAATGGCGGAGAAGCTCCTGTTGCCGTCTCAGAGGATATGGGGCTGAATTGGGTGAGTAAGAAGAGTGTTAAGCGAGATGACTCTTCAATTGATAGGGGGGTTATTAAGCGATTATTCTCTCTTAAGTTGGCGCATGAGTCGGAAGATCAGGTGGCGGTAGGGTTTGAAATGACTAATGGTGGTTATTCCATTTTGAGGCTGTCAGCTCTTGGTGACTCTAAAGATGAAGATGTAACGCCTGTAGAGCTGTTTTCAATCGGTAGTATGCTTAGTAAGAATTTTGGTTCCGCGGATTATAGGAACTACCAAGATGCGATGTTTGATGAAGCTGAGATTGAAAAACTATAATCAAGGTTAAAAAGAGGCTAAGGCCTCTTTTTTTTGTTTTGATTGGTGATATGCGCCTGGAAGTGCTTGAAAGAAATGATCACAGTACAATTTGAGTACTGGTTATCTTTCCATTTCAAGGAATTAATGTATCTTTGCGTAAGCTTTATTGCCGTATCCAAATGCATATAAATAAGTCGAATATTTATAAATAATATAATTAGGTCTATATGGTTCTTGTTACAGCAGCATCAATACTTTTATTAAATTTGGTTCACCAGTTTAAAGAAATTGAACCTCAACCTAAGGGTGTCGTGCACTATAACCTTGTATCAAATACGGGTGATTTTTTCGTCTCTGAACAAGCCGTAGTCGATCCGTTATCAAATATACTCTATAGAAATATTGTTCGTCAGGCGTATGACTATAGCTGTGGCTCAGCTGCACTTACTACAATTTTACAGCATTATTTAGGGCGTAACTTTCAAGAGCGCCAAGTGATGGAGGGTTTGCTTCATTATGGTGAGAGTGACAGGATTGTTGATCGTAGGGGTTTTTCCATGCTGGATATGAAGCGCCTGGTGACGGCGTTGGGATTTCCAGCAGGAGGCTTTAAGGCTGAATTAAAGGATTTGATTGAATTGGACCATCCCGCGATCGTTCCTATTCATTACTCTGGTTTCAAACATTTCGTTGTTGTAAAAACAATTAAAGATGGACGTGTTTACATAGCTGATCCATCAAAAGGAAATATTACTTTCACGCTAGCGCGATTTCAAGAGAAATGGGACCAGAACGTGCTGTTTGTTATATTTCCAGGAGATACGAAACCAGTTGACGGTTTAGAGTTGCGTGAAGAAGATTTGAGGTTTATTGATGATCAAACATTATCTCTACAAGCATTTCAGGAGATTCCCGATTATCAGGATATGAATCAATTTCGTTTGCAAAATGAAATTGAGACTCTCAAAAATGACGAGGACGCACGTACCGTGGGCAATGCGACGAAGGTTCTTCGATATAGAAGAAACTAACTGTACGAGGGATGTATGCATTATAGAAATATCAAAATTGGTTTAGAAAGGAATATCAAATGAATTTCAGGCGCGGTCAATACCTGCTAATCACAGTGTTAGTGTTGTGTTTCTCGAACGCTTATGGCGAAGAGCAGAGCAATGTTGATAAAGCTAGGGACGCGTTGGCGAAACAGTCCGACGATGAAGACTCGACTAGACAGCTAGAAGAAGTATTCCAAGCTGCCGAAAAGAATTATTCTCTGATGAAAGCGGGTGGAAAATCACTGAGCTATTCGTTTGGTTATTCTTATACTTCGGACTCAAGAATTGACCTCGAAGTGGTCAATCGGACAGTTAGAAACCTAGATGTGGCTGGAAATTCAACGCATTCGTTTACAAACTCATTTAGCTTTGACTACGGTATTTTGAATAACTTGACGATTAATGCCCGGCTACCTTTATCGTCTAGGTATGATTCGCAGCGTTCGATATCTGCGACAGAGTGGGGTGACGTGAGTGTTGGTTTGAGATGGCAGCCATTTGCTTACGTGCCAGGAAAGGCGTCTGTAACAGTCAGCTCTACGCTTGGAACAAAGACGGGCGTTAGTCCGTATGAAATAGATACTTCAAGGCGTTTGTCGTCAGGGAGTGGCGCGTATTCTTTGTCGACTGGTTTAAGTATGTCTAAAGTTTTGGATCCAGTTGTTCTATTTAGTTCATTGAACTCTAGTTATACGTTTGAGCAAAACGGTTTGAATCAAGTTCGAAATGGTGCTGTTCTTAAAACGGTCCAAGGTGGGCAGAGTTTTTCCTTTTCTGGTGGTTTTTCTTATTCACTGTCATACGATACGTCGCTTAGTATTTCAACTCAGGTCGGCTACAGTACAGGGACTAAGCTGATATTTGGGAGCGGTGCTGGTGAGGTTTCCTCTCCTGACTCAATGAATGGTTCTATGAATTTTTCTCTCGGCATTCGAATTAACCCAACAACAATTGTTAATGCGAGCTTTGGCTTTGGATTAACTGAAGATGCTTCAGACTTTAACATGGGTCTTTCATATCCAATAAACATCGGTGCATGGACTTGGTAGTCAGGCATTAGAGTTATCTATTTCTTGGTATGAGTGTCATTAACTAAAGGACTCTGTTTGTGAAGTTGTTTCCCCAGAAAACCAAAAAAATAGCATGTGTCGCTATGATAATTTTGATGGTTTTCCCTCCTCAATTATTAGCTCAGCTCGCTAATGGCATCTCAATTGATACCAAGGCGATGTCAATGGGGAATGCTGTAGTGGCAGACATTAACCCAAATATATCAGCGGTTTATCATAATCCAGCTGGATTGGCTAAATTGAAAGAGCGGCATTTTGAAGTAGATCAGTTAGTTATTGGTGCTGACCTTGATGCTAGTTTTATTGTTCCGAGAGATGAGAATGGTGAGTTTGATTACCAGCTATTTGGTCTTGAGGGTACCGGGTTTAACTCATATGACCCAACTGTTCCTAGAGATCCTGTGGTAGGGCCTGACGGCTTTGGCAGTAGTCATACGAATAAATTATCATTGTATATTCCAGGGTTCGGTTTACAGCAAATGCCGTATAGTGGGCCATCAATGTTACCACCGCAAATTGGCTTTTCAGTGAACCCTCCTGGTTCAAAGTTTACCTTTGCAAACAAGAACTATATGTCTTTTGCGGGCAACTTCTATAAACGTATTGGTGATCCGGGGCGTTTCTTAGGTAAAGAGGCGGCATTACAACGTTATACGTATTTCTCACCCGCATTCGGTTACGAAATAAGCGACGAATGGTCTGTGGGTGCGGGGGTTCAGCTCAGTCATCAATCATTCTACTTTGCGCAGCATAACCGTGCCCCTAACTTGCTTATTGCGATTATAGAGATATTGCAAGATGCATTTGGTTGTGAATTTGATAAGCCTATCGGAAAGCGTCGTGATCCGTTGATGCCATTTTTGTCGCTATGTCAGGGTAATATTGGTCCTTGGGACGATATCGGGCGTATCGATGTGGATATGCAAGAGACGATTTCTCCAAGTTACAACTTAGGTGTGTTGTGGGAGCCTGTTGACTGGTTTTCGTGGGGAGCATCCTATAAGAGCGAGTCGGAGATGCAACTCAAGGGTACGTTCCTAATGGATTATACCGATGAGTGGACGGCTTTTTGGAATGGTTTTAACTCGTCAATAATTGGGGCTATTACTGCTGCGATGCTTGGTTTGCCAAGAGGGGTACCGTTTGAATCCGGTAATATCACGATGGATATGACGATGCCACAGATTTTTAAAACAGGGTTTAGGATGAGAATGTCTCCTGACTATACTGTAAATGTGGATGCTACTTGGACTGACTGGAGTCAATGGGGTGAGTTCCACTTTAACTTTGATAGAAAGCTTGAGATGTTGTCTACGGCAAGAATTCTTTCGGGCCTCGTTACAGATACTTCTCTGACTTTGCCGGTTGGTCTGCATGATACGTGGCATTATGGTATTGGTCTGACGCATCACGTAAATTCTCGACTGGACGTTCGTTTTGGTTTGGAACTGCGTACTTCACCTGTTGGTCATGATGTGTTTGGTCCGATCCCTTTGGGCGATATGAAGCTGTGGGGCACAGGCTTCGGGTACAAATGGGATAAGCGTACTGAAATAGGTGCATCTATATTTTATATGCAGTCGACTGACTATATTCCTTCCAATACAAGTTGTAACTTGAATTGTACCAACTTGACCAACGTAATTTATAACCCGTATGCTGGGCTTGATGTGAAGTTCGTTTCTCGTATCTTTGGTCTAGGTGTAACCTTTAATCGAACGTTCTAGGGGTGATCATGTGGAGCTTCATGAAGAATAGTTTCTGTTCAGCTATCTGTGCTGCCGTCCTTCTGATTAGTCCTGTTGCAAATGCAGAGCGTTACTCCGTTGAAAAAATTGAGTCTGGGGATTTTAATGCTCGTGTAGACGATAACGCGGCTGATCGGCCAGTAAGTGCATTCGAAAAAGCGTACTTGGAATCTGAGAAAAGCGAAGGTGTTACAGTACTTCAGGGTGAAAAATTGAATCTCGAAGAAAATGCATATGATGCGACTAGTCTGCGGGGAGTTGAATTTGTTGATGGCGATGAGGCTGTGAAAGGCTGGGGCGCGCAGGACGAAGACAAAGCAGCCTACTACGTGACCATAGATGAGAATGGTCGGCCGACAAGTACTTTTTACGATCGAGAGGCGCACCAAGAAGCGCTGAAAAGCTACGACAGCACGCTTGAGTATACTGAGGCTAATATTCACGAGCGCCCCTTATCAAAAGAATTAGGCCTTCTTGATGTGCCAGTTGGGGCGGATCCTGTAGCTGTAGCGTTTCTTGAATCTGGGGGGCGTTCTGAGGCGAGCTATTTTGACTCCTTTTCAGCAAGCTGTTGTGCTGCTCTGCCTAGTATGTCGGCACCAGTCTTAGAACCGGGAAAGTATCAATACTTCGTGATATCTCAAGCTCGATTACCTTTTAGATTTAACGAAGGTGACAGTAGATATATATTGTTAAATCTGCCAGACGGCGATGATTCTAATTACCCATTAAAAATAAAATCTTTTATACGTGCGCATAAAAAACAGAGTATTAGTCACGGGGTGTTTTTCCCGCAGTTGATCACGCTGGATCAAGACAAGAAACCAGTTCGTATATTCACCGGCCCTTTGTTGAAATATCACGAAGAGTCCTGGAGTTCGCATGGTTATCTCGAAGGTGTATTTGAAATTGACCGATCTGAGAAATTGGATGAACGGTTTATTCTTATCAATACTACGCGTGATGCCATGAATAAATCTTCGACTATTGAGGGTCTTGAAGAGTCGATTACCGTAGAGCATATGGGTATAGGCTCTCTTGAGATCGAAGTGTTAGCGCGTGCCGGTCGATAGTTAATTAAGTCATTTCACCCTTGGCTCTAATTCTTAGGGTCAACGGCGATCGCAGTTTTGTGGTTGTCACTCATTTAGATGTATGCCCCGCCTCAGTCTTTCTTTATCGAGCAGGTTAAATCCTTTAGCTATTCTATTGTAAAGTTCTGCCGTATGTCTTGGTTATTCTGGAGAAAGTAGGGCTCAGGATATCAATAGGTATAAGGGACTTGAGACTATATGGAATACTAAGAAAGGTTACAGTGGTACCAGTGGGCGGACTCGAACCGCCACGCCCGTAAAGGCGGGGGATTTTGAATCCCCTATGTCTACCAATTCCATCACACTGGCACTGCAATGGCGCGAATTATACGGGATTCTTCTGAGTGGTCAACTATTCTAAGACGCTAAATTGAATTTCTTTTTAACTGACTTTTTAATTCCTAAGCATGTGAATATTATCGTCGAGTTACAATAGGCCTGCTCAAGAAATCAGGGCAAAAAAAAGGCCCCGCGTATGCTGAGCCTCTTAGGTTAGCCTAGTTAAACTAGAAGAAGCAGGCGCGAGTTGGTTCAAGAGCTGGAAGTGGTAGAGTTTGGATTCTATCGCTCGCCGTCTCGGCTGAAACTGCTATGGCTCCCGTCACTGCGAGCCCAAATTGCCAGCCACCAAACTCCAATTTTGCTGCGTCGTCACAGGGGCCGAAATGCGTTGCTTCACCTGGAGCAAGACGAATCACGTTTCTGTCAATCACTACACCTGCAGTAGCGGACTCAATCGCAGTAGCATTAGACTCTGTGACTAGCGGTTCAGCGCCTGCGAGGTGACTGATTGAACCGTCGAATTTAACCGCAGCGGTCTGGCCACCAATCGCTAAGGTGTTGATAGCAAATACCTGAGTGCCAGCTTCGGCTTTTAAGGTACGTTCTTCAGTGTTAGGGGATACCGGTATTAACGTATCATTGACTGCTTCTACGTATAGTACAGTGGTACCTTGATCCTCATAATCGCCTACGAAATTGATCGCGTCGAAAGAGTCGAGTGATGCTTGTAGTACATTCATGTATGCCTGGTAAGAGGATGTGTCCGCCGTTAAGCCCGCAGATAAACCTAAGCCGTTTAATATGCTAGGAGCAAATGCGGGAGAGTTCTCCAAGAAGCGCGAAATGCCCCCTCCAGGAGTGGAGAAGAATGACGTGCTGATATCGTCGCTCGTATCGCCTTGAGTTGCGTCATTCGCTACCGCGACAAAAGCTTGAGCGCTCAGAGTGCCCAATGAGAAGCCTTGGTAGTGTACGTCAGTGCCACTTAGGTCTGCCGTGCTGTCATCGTCTACATCGATTGTGCTAATTGATCTTCGTAAGGTCAGCAAGTCTAGGACGTTTTGGCGGCTA
>ENA-OSET01003153-OSET01003153.1-sediment-metagenome-genome-assembly--contig:-NODE-3153-length-15359-cov-4.320050_pt1 | contig 15359 bp, 10 predicted proteins | sample MGYA00237882_ERZ534229 | MGnify/ENA primary metagenome ERZ534229 (study PRJEB26408, sample SAMN06266212) | sediment metagenome | isolation source: Hudson Canyon methane seep mesocosm | place... | reverse complement strand
GTTATAGAGGGTGCAGATCACTTATTTGTTGCAAAAAAACGTAATGAAAAATCACCCACGATTCCGAATAACCTCATTTTTAAGCTGTCGGAGCCATCAAAACCATGAGGGGTGGCAACGCATTTAATTCCAGCTTTCTTCGCAGCCAGCAGTCCTAGAATGTCAGACTTGTATCCGTGGGTGTGTATGATGTCGATTTGGTTATTGTCTATAACATCAGCTAATTTTCTGACGACTGACAGGTCGAACCGGCTGCCCATTGGAATTTCGTGAGTTGTGCTCTTAAATTGCTTAACGATTTCAAGTGTTTCTTGTTCGGGCTCCATTGTTACCGCAAGTTCGCAGTTAAAATGCTCGTAATTCATGTTATTAGCGAGGGCAAGTACCCAGCGTTCTGCGCCATAAAATCCGGTGGAGCAGATTAGTTGTAATATATTTATCTTTCGCATTATTTTCTTCTGTTTCCTTGCAGGAATACGGGATATGAACGCGCAATCCCGATGAGGTGTGTTGGCTGATTATTGCTCGGTATTGCCATTTTGTCTCTTAAATAGAAATATATTTCCAGCGCATGCGGTGAACATGATTAGCCAATAAAATACTTCGGATCTGAACTCATCTATAAAGGTTCCCGCTATAACAAAACCGATCAACGCAGATTCTAAAGAAACCACTTGGAAGTAATCATTGGGTTTATTGTTTACAATAAGAGACTGCTTGGTCTTGTGTGTTAGCCTGAAGCAAGACACTAGCATTGTAATTAGGAGAATTGGTCCTGGCCATCCTAACTCTGCAAGTGATTGGAACCACATAGAGTGAACAGCTTTTTTGGTCTGGTTGCCGAAAAACATTTCTTGAGGGACATACTTTGGGCTGACTTCTTGGAAACCTGCGGCACCTACTCCAAATGGATAATCTTCCATCATATCAAAGGTAGACATCCACATTTTAGTTCGGCTTGATCCGCTCTTACCGCCATCTTCCTCTGCGACATCCTGAAGTGTATATATGCGCTCCCAAAACGAGTCATCGGTGAGGTAAAGCCCACCAGACAGACTCGCGATGATAATAAAAATAGCAGTTCTTTTTTGATTTTCCTGCTGAAACTTGGCGGTTAGCATGCTCCCAATAAAATACCCTCCGCCTGCCACAACGCCTAAGAATGCACCTCGACTATTAATGAGAACAATCCCATTAACGATGTACGCCCCGAGCAGTGCAACGAATAGCTTTGTCTTGGTTTCTGTGCTTTTCCAGACATAGTACATTAGCAGTGCGACTGTTGGCGCTAACATTGCGGCGACGCCATTGGCGTCGTCCGTAGTGACGGTTCCTATTCCTTCGACTCGTCCGTGACCGTCACGCCCGACTCTTTTTGCTTCTAAGCCAATATACGCCGCGCCAATCATGTATGCCCACAAAGCGTAATCTAATTTCTTCTTAGTATTGATGAATTTGTAGCCTAGCGTGATCATTATGCAGAGCTTCAGCATTTCGAACGTCGCTACTTTGTGATACGCAAGGTTAACCGCGACAAACTGGCATAACCAAAACATGACGAGTATGCAAGCAATCCACTTGGTTTGAGGCGCATCAGAAATTTTATTATCTTTGTACTTATTGTAATAAATTATGTATGAGCTAAGTAAAAACAGAACAAGAATAAATGAATAACTAAGGCCTGGTATGTTTTCCCCCCACCAACGGTTGAGCGGGTTTAGAAAATAGACTAGTTCGTACAAGTAAAAACCCCATACGCCATCAGCGAACAGAGTTGCGCATAGTCCACTTGCATAGGTTAGTAAAAACAGTAGTGCGAATTTTGACATTTTTACATTACTTAATGTGTAGGAGGGTTAACGCAAGGGGCATGAATCGTTAGAGTAATGCCTCAATATCTATTTGTACATTATGATCGGTAAACGTAGTTTCAGAGCTTATCTAAATACAAGGTTTCATATTGAAGAATCATTTTGTCGACCGTAAACATGTCAATATAGCGCTCATAGCCATTTATTCCAAATCGAATGGCCAAGTCAGGATCGTTGAGTAATCGGGTCATTGCATTACTTAACTCTTCTTCGGCTTCGTTTGTTGTAACAATTCCCGTTACCTCATTGTCTACAATCTCGGGGTTGCCTCCAGCATTTGTCACTATAGTAGGCTTCTTGTACGCCATAGCCTCTAGTAGCGTCATTGAGGTACCTTCGCTTAGAGATGGCAATAAAAAAATATCCATAATCTCCAAGTACCGCTGAGGGTTTACTTTAAATCCGGTGAATATGACCTGCGATTTGATCCCAAGCTGCTCTACTAGCTGTTCTAGATTCTTTCTCTCTGGGCCGTCCCCTACGATCACTAAATATGAGTTTTGGTGGTGGGAAAGAGTTTGAGAAAAAGAACGTATCATCATGGTTTGGTTCTTTATTGGATCTAATCTGGAAATCGTGCCCAAGATGTTCGCTTCGTGGTTGATGCCGAGCTCTTGTCTTAGATGCTGGCTAGTACTAGCTGTGACAGGCGCTTTTCTGATGCCGTTGTATATGACTTTGATCTTTTTTCGAGGGAAGTTTTCATACTTAACTAGTGCTTGAGCTGTCGCGTCGGATATGGCTACGATGCTTGAGGTGCATAGGCTCAAAAGAGGGTTGAGTAGTATTCTTTTCCACTTGTAACTATCGGGGTAAAAACGGCCGTGCTCGGTAAATATCACTGGTCTTGATGTTCCGATTGCTGCGAACAGGCCGTATATGTAGGGGGTGTATTGGTGGCAATGAACAACGTCTATGTTGTTGGATCTAATGTGGTGCCTAAGATTTGCTACAAGTTTGAAGTCGAGCCCAGAAGGCCCTCGTTCGACAGTATTGATTTCGACTCCATTCTTGATCAGTTCGTTGCCGAGAGCACCGATTTTCCCATCAATACACATGATTGATGTTTCAAATTTTTCTGGATCTGTGTTTTCTACTAATTGCCTAATTACTTGCTCAGTCCCAGCGATGGCCATGTCGAACGTTACATGTAAGATTTTTATTTTACTCATTAAGTTCTCGAGTGTTCGGCCATGTTGTTTGTAATGAATAACCTGTAGATTCTATGCGTGGAATATAACGTATTTAGGTTGGTACTCCTAGTAAATTGACATTAAAATACAGTGTTATCAAATCTGTCAAAATGTTCAAAATTTGGAACCGTCGAAATGTTAGAAGTGCCTATTTTTTTAGAAAATAAACAATGTTTCAACAAGTTGAATGAAGTATTTGAAATTGGAGTGCCTTTCCCAAAAGGAAGTTTTAATTTAGGGAGAAGTTTGGTATTAAATAACAAAAAAACGAATGAAGAAATTCCTTTTTCATATGAAATATCTGCTTATTGGTCAGATAAATCAGTCAAGTGGGCCAAAATTGATTTTCGTTTGACGTTAGAGTCAAGCGAGTCGGTTGAATTGTTTTTAGGTATCTCTAGCACCAGGATTAATAAATCCAATGATACGTATATCTCGGTCGAAAATATCAGTGACGAAATTATAGTCGATACTGGCAACGCTAAATTTCATATTGGTACAAAGGAATACAGCCCTTTCTCACAAGTAAGTGTCGGTAAGAGTGTATGTCTCGACAGCTATTCAAAGATACGTTGTACGCTCGATAACGGCGAGGTATATATACCCAAGGTTACCCAATTTCTAGACCAGAGTAAGGTTATTTGTAGGGGGGCTGAGAGTAAAAAACTATTGTTTTCAGGCGAAATGGTAGGGAGTGGGGCTCAATCGGGTTTGAACTTCTTGTCGACAATACAGTTTTTTAGTAATAGTGCATTTGTTAAGTTAGCTTTTACTATTTGGAATCCTGCCGCGGCAATACACCCTGGAGGTTGTTGGGATTTGGGGGATGAAGGCTCCGTATTTTTTAAAGAGTTAGTTGTAGATATCAAAGAGCCTCGCGATGCAAATCTATATTGGAAAGAGTTGGCTTCGTCTACGTGGGAGAGCACGGTAGAATCGCTTAAGATTATTCAGTCCGGCAGTGGTGGTAAGGCAAGCAATGATAACTCCAGTAACGGGTTGAATAATGCACTTCCTATCCGAAAAAATGGATATAGGGTTTGCCTATCGGGTAAAGACATTCGTGAGGGATACAGAGCTTCTCCTCAGATTTACTATCAAGGTCAGTCTGCCTCTGGTGCTAAGGGGTTTTCGATTACTCTTGAGAAGTTTTGGCAGAATTTCCCAAAAGCATTCCACCGAGAACAAGACTTGTTTCAAGTGCAATTATTTCCAATGATGGACGATGAACCTGACTACGAACTTCAAGCAGGTGAGCGAAAAACTCATTCAATGTGTTTTGATTTCCATAGCGAAAAAGGAGAGCTTGATTGGGTAAATGAGCCTTCAGGTAGTACGGTTTCTTCTTCTTGGTATGCCAAATGCCAGGTTTTTCCGTTTATGGGCCCTCAGGTCAAAAATGACCCTCTGGCTTCATTGGTTGTACAAGGTATAGATGGTGAGAGTAGTTTTCATCAAAAAAGGGAAACCATTGACGAATACGGTTGGCGTGATTTTGGGGAGGTCTATGCTGATCATGAAGCCTTGTACCAGAATAAGCATGAAAGCCCGCTAGTCTCGCATTATAACAACCAATATGATGCGATATATGGATATGCCAGACAGTTTGTTCAGACTGGTGATTCACGTTGGTTCGCTTTAATGGATGAGTTGGCGAAGCATGTCGTCGACATAGATATATATCATACTAAGAATGACCGGGTTGAGTACAATGGCGGGCTGTTTTGGCATACAGACCACTATTTAGATGCGCATACGTGTACTCATAGGACGTTTTCTGCACTAAATAATTCAAGTTCTACTCCAGGGCAGACAGGAGGTGGCCCGGGCTCGGAGCACTGTTATACGACGGGGCTGATGTATCACTATTATCTCACGGGTGATCAAAACTCCAAGGACGCAGTTGTAAGCTTGTCCAATTGGATGATTAGTTCTCACGATGGTGCGAAGAGTTTTCTTGCGCAGATATTGTCGCTAAAAAAATATGAGCTGGGTCAGTTGCTGCAAATTGTAAAGAGAGCGGACCCATTGCCGTACAGGTATCCATTTACTCGTGGGACAGGTAACTTTATCGTTTCATTGCTCGATGCATTTAGTGTGACAGGTGAAACGTTTAGACTACGCAGAGTCGAAGAAATTATTCAGAATACCATGCACCCTTCCGATGATATCTCTCGACGAAATTTAGATGATATCGAGGTGACTTGGTCGTATGTTGTTTTCTTGCAATCGGTCGCTAAATATTTGTTTGTAAAAGAGGGCTTGGGGGAAATCGACTATGCCTATAAATATGCCAGAGCGTCTTTGTTGCATTATACGGAATGGATGTTGGAGAACGAGTCAGCCTACCTGAGTCGTACAGAAATTCTGGAATTTCCGAACGACACATGGGTGGCACAGGAAATAAGGAAATTGAGTTTATTTATATTTGCGGCAAGGTATGACAAAGTGTTACGAGAACAATATCGAAATAGGGCGACGGAATTTTTGAATGTGATAACCGGTGGCTTGAGTGAAAGCGTTGAGAAACATTTTTCTCGTATTCAGATTTTGCTTCTACAAAGCTATGGCCCTCACTTGTGGTGCGATAAGGGCTCGCTGGATTTCGATATAGAGTGTGATGAAATTGAAAATATTATATTTCCTGATTTTGGTCCTGCTCCGGTTGCAAGTATTTATACATTAACCCAGAAAATATTGAAAAAGCTATTGTTTGGGCTTAAACACATTTCGATTTCTGGTGAGAAAGAGTGGCTCAGAACCAGGACCTGATTGACTCTACATGTATTGTTGCCACCAAAGTTCGAACATTAAAAAGCTCCATAGTTCACTACTGAAACTATGGCTGCGTGATTGATGTTGCTGCCATAATTCTTTCAAAGCAGTAATTTCAAAAAATTGCGAAAGGCCGCTATTCTTTGCAAATAAAATTGACTCAGCAAGAGGTTTTAAGTCCTTCCTAAGCCACTCGGCTAGAGGCACCGAAAAACCCATTTTTTTGCGGTAGAGAATGTCATCACTCAATAGTGGTTTGAATGCCTCTTTCAAAATATGTTTCTTTTCTCGTTTGTTGAGTTTCATTTTCGATGGAATTGCGGCTGCATATTCCATAACCCTATAATCGAGAATTGGCGCTCTTACCTCAAGTGAATTGGCCATGCTCATACGGTCGACTTTAACCAAGATATCCCCAGGAAGAAAGGTCTTCATATCGGTGTAAAGAATTTTTGATAAGTGGTCTTCTGAATCACACTTTTCATAGTATTGCTCGGTAATTACCGAGGGGTGATAACCCGCTAAATCTCGTTTAAAGTCGGCGCGCGCCAATCTATTCCATATCAGATCATTGCAAAAGCAGTTTGTTAGGAAAAAGCCATAACCTGGGTCTAGGCTCAATGTATTTGCCAATGTGTACCCCTTCTTCAGAAGTATGTTTTTCTGACCGGATAATAATGAGGCTAGCTTAGGCAAGAAGTGTTTTCGAATTAATGTTGGAATAGCGTTTCGTAGTCCGTTCTCAATTTGATCCACCGCATATTTCTCGTAGCCGGCAAAGCTTTCATCGCCGCCATCTCCAGCAAGAGCAACAGTTACCTTTTGTCTAGCGAGTTGAGAAACGAAATAAGTCGGTACTATCGAGGGGTCAGCAAAAGGTTCGTCAAAAAAAGAGGCGATATGTTTTAGATTATCTTCGACATTCTTTTTTACTGTTAGTTCGTGATGGTTGGTCTTGTATTGATCTGCTACTTGTTGTGCGTATTGTGTCTCATCGAATTTCTTGGAGTCAAAGCCAATTGTGCAAGTGGTGACGGGAGACTCGCTGTTCTTCGACATCAAGGCAACAATGCCGCTCGAATCTACGCCGCCACTGAGGAACGCGCCTAAAGGAACGTCGCTAATCATCCTTTGGCGAGTGCTTTCATCCAATATATGCAGTAATTCCTCAGAAATTTCAGTTTCTGATTTTGACGAGTGTTTCGAAAAGGAAATATCCCAGTATGGATAGTCTTTTACTCTTTCTGCGGAAACAGATAGGCAATGGCCAGGTTTTAGCTTGTGAGTATTCTCAAATATGGTTTTAGGGTCGGGTATATATTGGTAGGCAAAAAAATCGTAGACGGCCTCTTTGTTTACTCGCTTCTTGGCAGCGGGGTGGGCTAAAATTGCTTTGATCTCTGAAGCGAAAATGAATTCGTTTCCGTTGTCATAATAGTACAGTGGTTTTTTTCCGATTCGATCGCGTGCGAGGAATAATTCTTGTTTGAGTTTATCCCAGATTGCGAAGGCAAACATACCATTCAGTTTCTTGACGCACTGTTCACCTTCTTGATGAAATAGAGCGAGAATTACTTCGGAGTCGGTTTGAGTTCGGAAAACATAACCAGCTTCTTGCGCCTCTTTTCGGAGTTCTTGGAAATTGTATATCTCCCCGTTGAATACCAAAATGTAGCGTTGATCATCGGATATCATGGGTTGAGTCCCAGACTCGCTTAAGTCGATGATGCTCAATCTGCGATGGCACAGCCCAACCTGGTCTTCTATATACTCCCCATGAGCATCTGGGCCCCGGTGAATGATTGTATCTCCCATTTTTTTAAGGGTAGATAGACCGCCAAGCGTTTCTTGGTTGGCCTTATGTTTGTATTGTACAAATCCTGCTATTCCGCACATATTGGTTTTCTGCTAATCATTTAAGGCTAATTAAAGTGTGTATTTTGGAAAATTGACGCTATGTTCAAGCAATAATTTTTTCGATTGTGATGATCATCACCCCGCTGGATAACGCCAGAAATATACACGAGAATATCTTAGAAGAAATCGAGAGAGACCCTTGATTCTGTTTTGCTCGAGGAGAGTTCCATGTTACTTGAATATTACCTCTCAGCGCAGAAATAATACCAAGTAGTGAACGTATATTGACCAGCATAAAATAATACGGAATATACAGAATGGTACTTGATGTTTCGCTGTTTTTCTTAGATTGAAAGTAACCGGCCAGCGCTAGCCAAAGGAATGATATTCCAATAATGGTGATGTAATGGAACATTTCGAGGCCCAATAGCGATAAAGCGATACTTCCTGTCGCTGCTAGCATTAAGAACGCCGGAATAAGCCATCTGAGTAATTTGTGAGAAATTACCTCTAAACTGAAAAAACCAGTTTTGAATGGGTTCATGACAGACTTTACTTTCATCAAGCCTCTAAAGCTTCGATTGACGATTCGTTCTTTTCGGTTACCTTCTTTTTCAAAATCTCCCGCGGTCTCTTCAAAGCATTTGGCTTCAGGTTCAAATACTCCTCTATAACCCTGATCTATAATTTGAAGAGGGTTGACGAAGTCGTTGATGTCTTCTCGTTCTAACGTTATGTATAACTTTCGTCTAATCGCATAGATGGCACCATCCCCTCCAACGACAGAATGTAATTTGGTCTCCATCTTTTTAATGGCCATTTCGTATTCCCAGTAGGCATTCTCACTACCAGCCGCGGCATTATCATTTCCGTCGGTATAAAGTGCTGCGCCTACTACATAGCCAACTTGTTCATCTTTGAAATTTCTTACTAGTAGGCGAATTGCTTGTGAGTCGTACATGGCGTTGGCATCGGAGAATACGACGATCTCAGCTGTTGTTTCTTGCATGCCAAGGTTGAGGCCACTTGTTTTCCCTAGTCTGCCTTCTTGTCTGACCAGCTGGATTCCTTGTTCCTGGTAACGTCTGATAATCTCGTCAGTTCGATCCTCAGACCCGTCCGAAATGAATATAAACTCGATTTTATCACTTGGATAATCCAAGGCTAAGCAATCTTTTATTTTGGTTTCGATAACATCTTCTTCGTTGTAACACGAGACAAACATGGCAACCTGCGGCGTCATATCTTCTTGTAAGGTGTTTCTTGGTCTTATCAGTTTGTTCAAAAGTATTAGTAAGACGGGGTAGCCTAGATAAACATATATAGGCATTGCAATTGACATCAGGGTGATTGCAAGAATGAAGTTAGTCATTAAGTGTTTTCTATTGGATTGAATGCGATATTGCTGTTGGCCAAACTTACTCGAAATTTGGTGCTACTTTGTTTGCATAATATCTGCTTCAAACGGCAGATTTTTCACGCGAGCTTTAGTATAGTCTCTCGCGATTTTATGTAAATAGTTGAATTTCAGTCGGACTTTGCGCAAGCGCTACAAAACTACTGAGCAATTGTTAGCTGTTTATGTCGATATTGTCGTGTCAGCAGCACCGCGAATTTAAGGGATGTAAAAGAACGTGTTAATGAGCCATGATCCAATTAAGCTTCCGAAAGATAGTCGCCCGAAGTTAATTGTTGTGATCGATACAGAAGAAGAATTCAACTGGGACGCGCCTGCAACGAGGGAGGAAACCAGTGTTAATGCAATGGACTATGTGCATAGGGTGCAGGACATATTCGACGAGTACAATATTGTGCCTTGTTATGTTGTTGACTATCCGGTTGTATCTCAAGAAAACGGTTATAGAGCATTGAAAACAATATTCAGCGATGGCCGCTGTGAAATTGGTGCGCACTTACATCCTTGGGTTAGTCCACCATTTGATGAAGAGTTGTGCCCAGAGAATACGTTTCCAGGAAATTTAAACTTTGCTGTAGAGAAAGAAAAGTTACGAGTTCTGACTGACCAAATAGAGCAAGTGTTTGGGCATCGCCCAACTACCTACAAGGCGGGTCGATATGGTGTGGGTAGTAATACGACGAAAATTTTAAGCGAACTGGGTTACGATATAGACTTGTCTCTATGCCCTCCTGTTGATTATTCTGGTCAGAGAGGGCCTGACTTTAGTGATTGTCACGCGGAGCCTTTTTGGTTCGGTGACAAGGGAGACATGCTGGAAATTCCTGTGTCGGGGGCTTTTGTTGGCTGGGCTGGCGAATTGTCGAAGCCAATCTATAATTTCGGAATGGACTTAGTTAAATTCAGATTGCCGGGTATTTTTTCACGCATTTCTCTAGTTGATCGCTTAATGTTGTCTCCAGAAGGTTTTGACTCCAAAGACCATATTAAACTCACTCAGTTCTTATACAATCGCGGCGTCAGGACATTTACTTGGAGCTTTCACAGTCCTACAGTTGTGCCGGGAAATACATCCTATGTCAAAAACGAAAAAGACCTAGAGAATTTTTTATCGATGTTTCGAACATATTTTGATTTTTTCTTTAATACGTTAGGTGGTGAGGCGACGACGCCTACCAAATTAAAAAGCCAATTAAGGGGGCTTAAATGAAGGTTTTAGGTATTTCACCGCTCGATAAAGACGCCACAGTCTCGATCGTTGAAGATGGGAAAATACTATATGCTGCTGGAGAAGAACGGTTTTCCAGAAAGAAGCAGCAAGATGGGTTTCCGGAACAGGCTATAAACAAAGCGCTAGAATATACTGGTTTATCTATTGATGATATTGACTTAGTTAGTTATCCGTTCTTGACTAGCGAGAATGAGAAGAAGCTATTTGATCAAAATTTTATTGATGAAAAGGCGTTCTTGTCTGACTTTGAATCGACTGACCTCAAGTCGTTGGTAAAGGACGCACTTAAGAAGGTTCCTGTTAGAGCTGACAGCATCCATGGGCTGAAAAATCCCAACGAAATGATGGAAAAAGGAGTTTTGCATAATACGTTTTACCGGTTATCTGGTGCTGAGTCTGTATTATCAAATATAGCCGCAATGAAAGGGTCAAAAAACTGGGCAGCCGGTGCGGAAGAATCATTTGCTAAGTGGGAGCAGGAATTAGAGCAGGGCTTAGATCGAGTTGGCTATAAGGGGCAGCTCAAGCGTATGGATCACCACTTGTCTCACGCGGCGAATGCGTTTTTGACCAGCGGTTTTGACAAGGCGCTATGTGTCACTCTCGATGGTTATGGCTCAGGTTTGGCCGGTTCAGTGAGCGAAGGCATTGATGGGAAAATCAAACGCTTGCACGGCGTTAAGTTTCCAAGCTCGCTCGGTACTTTGTACGAACATGTTACGTCGAGCCTAGGCTTCAAGCCAAGTCGTCATGAAGGAAAGATAGTTGGTTTGGCCTCATATGGAGATCCAAAAATATTGACTGATATATTACTCAGTCGTATCGAACAGAAAGACGGTGATTTCAAAATAGCGGGAGCTAACAGTGTTTATCTCTCGCGATACCTGGCGTCTAAGTTCCCTAAGATAGATGTTGCTGCTGCCTATCAAAATGTATTGGAAGTGGTCGCGACTAATTTCGTTAAATATTGGGTTGATAAGACCGGTATAGACACCATCGTATTATCTGGTGGTGTCACCGCGAATGTAAAACTTAATCAGCGAATTTTTGAAATCGATGGCGTGAACAAAATTTATGTTTACCCTAATATGGGTGACGGGGGTTGCGGCTCAGGTGCTGCACTTTATCAATCTTGGCCTGGTGGCACTAAAGAAACAATAAAAAATGCGTACTTGGGTCCTGATTTTTCTGATGAAGAGATTCGTGCAGAATTAGATAAGGCCGGTTTGGAATTTTCTGCTCCCGAAAACTATGCGGAAGAAGTCGCGAAAGTTATACATGATGGCAAGGTAGTCGCGAGGTTTAATGGTCGAATGGAATACGGCCCACGATCCTTAGGTAATAGATCAATCTTATATCATGCTCGTGAGCCAGAAGTGAATCAGTGGTTGAATAAGCGCTTAGGTCGAACCGAATTTATGCCTTTTGCACCTGTTACCACTTACGAAGCTCGGGAACGATTCTATAAGAATATGAAAGGTGCTGAGCATGCTGCCGAATTCATGACCATCACATTTGATTGTACTGATGAAATGAGAAAGGAATGCCCGGCGGCGGTTCATGTTGATGGCACCGCTCGACCGCAGTTGGTTAAGCGAGAAGAAAACCCCGGCTATTACGATATTATCAAAGAATATGAGAAATTGAGTGGTGTTCCTTGTTTGATTAACACTAGTTTTAATATGCATGAAGAGCCAATTGTTTGTTCTCCAGAAGATGCTGTTCGGGCATTTTTAGATGGTTGTTTGGATTATTTGGCGATTGGGCCATACTTGGTTAGACACCCCGAGTCGAAAGGTTAGAGCTGTACTATTGCCAAAGTACTAAGGCCCTTTTGGGCCTTTTCCTGTTTTATGTGTTCGATAGATAATTGTTAAAGTATTTTTAGAGTTGGAGTTTATGACAGATCGAAAGGTTGTTGGGCGTAACGATCGTTCTATTCAGGGCGTTTTGCTTATTGCCGTCATCGTCTCATGGTTTTTTTTGTATCATGAGGCGCTGTTGTCAGCTATACGAATATGGTACATCTCAGAAATATTTTCGCACGGTTTTTTCATAATTCCTGGCTCCTTATATCTTATCTGGAGAGAGAGAGGGAGGTTAAAAGCGACTGAAGTGAAACCAAACTATTGGGTACTACCTTTGCTGGTTGTATTCTTGGTATTGGGGGTTTTCGCAAAAGTCGGTGGCATTCAGGTTTTTGCCCACATCTCAGCATTTGCTGTTTTACCTATCGCCATTTGGGTGTGTGTGGGTAATTCAATCGCGAAAATCATCTGGTTTCCGTTGCTCTTTATGTTGTTCTCGATTCCTATTGGCGAGCAGCTTGTCCCTTATCTTCAGAAAATTACTGCAGATCTGGCTATCGGTATTTTGAATTGGACGACGATACCTACGTTTAACACCGGCTTGTATATTGAAATCCCGCAAGGAAAATTTGTGGTCGCTGAGGCATGTTCGGGTATTCGGTTTTTTGTGGGTTCGTTGGTATTTGGGGCTGTCTATAGCCATATTAGTTACCAATCTTTTACTAGAAAGTCTCTGTTCATGCTAATGGCGTTAATTGTTCCTGTTCTGGCCAATGCGTTCAGGGTATTTGGGATCGTCGTTATTGGGTATTATTCCGATATGAAATACGCGTCTGGAGCAGACCACATTATTTATGGCTGGGTGTTTTTTAGTATCGTATTGTTTGTACTTGTTTTGGTAGGCGAGTTGTTTCGAGAAAAAGCGAGTGACCCGGCTTTGAGTGAGCAGGGTGGCGTCATACATCCTATGAAATTTCCGCTAGCAGCTGTTACATGTACATTTTTTATGCTTGCTACAATGATCGTTTGGCAACAGTCTGTGATGACTCAAGGTGACCCAAACGCTGAAGGGCTTCGCCAGTCGTCGTTGAGTTCGTTTGGGGCGAGCGTTTCAAATTCACGAGTGGCTTTTTGGGCTCCCATTTTCGAGGGAGAGGGAGAGTTGTACCGAGGTTTTGCTAGCCAATCTGGGCAAGAGAATATTGAGCTGATACTAGGGTGGTATCCCGAAAATAGAGAAGGTGCGGAGTTGGTCTCATCTTTTAACGCACTGTATGACAAGGAGAGTTGGTCTAAGGTGGGTGAAACAACTGTACAGCTGGATACTGGTGCACGGGGTGAAGGGGTCAACTTGATGAGAATTGTTTCTTCTTCTGGCGAGTTTAGGCAAATTCTGTATTGGTATCAGATGTCGGACCGTATGTTACAGAGTGGGATAAAAACTAAGCTCTATCAAAGTATGGATGTTCTGCTTGGAGGGCGTGGTGCCGGAGCCCTAATTATTTGGACTTCTCCTTACAACAAGGCAAACGAAGATGATATTCGCAAATCGTTAATCGATGTTGCGTCTGAACGATACGCTACAGTATTGGGCGCACTGCCGTTTGAATAATACTCAGTGTTAATGATTAAGGGCATCTGTTTTTTAGAATTTTGGCCGGATTTCCGCCAACAATGCTGTAGTCTGGTATGTCTTTTATTACCACGGAGCCCGCACCGATTACGCATTTTCGACCGATATTGGCCATTATAATTGCCCCGTTTCCGATCCATGTGTCTTCACCTATGGTGATTTTCTCGTAGTGACCCCCTTGCTGTTGTATCGGGGTGTCTAGGTCATCAAAATTATGTTGGCCCTTTCCGCTCAATATGTGTACGCCACTTCCGAGTAGGCAATTTTCTTTGATGTTGCAGCTTCCAATATTGCACTGAGGGCCGATATACACGCCTGTGTGGATTTCAGTATCGGGTTGAGAAAATAAGGTTGAAAAACCAATAGAACAATCTGAAGGGCAGTGTGTTATTGAGAACCTAAGGAAACTTTTCCTTAAATAGCTACCTAATTTTCCGGGAGCTAGGCTAAGAATTTGATTGCTCATAATGAACCCCTCATCACTATGAAAAAACTTAGCGGACACCAAGTGAAGTAATATAAAAGGCGATACGACTAATACAAAAAACATGTTCAATAGGGTTTTTACGGATTGCTTCATATTGTACTGTTGGCCTGACTAAGTTTTTAAAAATGTTTAAATGTCGTAAGTTGACTTAATTGTATAGAATGTGTGGCTTTAATCGAGCAATTATTTTGACTATAGGAGGAGTTTTGGTACAAGGGGAATCGAAACTTAAGCATGCGATGACCGTTGATGTGGAAGATTATTTTCATGTTGCGGCATTTTCTAATGTAATTGATGTAAAGGATTGGTCTGACTACCCATGTAGGGTGGAGCAGAATACCGATAGATTATTGAGTTTGTTTGAAAGAAAAGGAATCAAATCTACATTTTTCGTATTGGGCTGGGTAGCTGAACGATATCCAGCGATTGTGACGAGAATAGCCGAACAAGGGCATGAAATCGCGTCTCATGGTTATAGTCATCAATTAGTATACTCTCAGAGCCCTAAGGTATTCAGAGAAGAAACGTTTAAGAGTAAGGTGCTACTTGAGGACTTAATTCAGAAACCTGTTGAAGGGTATCGTGCGGCGAGTTATTCGATCACACCTAAATCCTTGTGGGCTTTGGATATATTGAGTGAGTTAGGGTTTACATGGGATTCAAGTATTTTTCCTATTCGCCACGACCGGTATGGAATGCCTAACAGTCCCGAAGCGCCGTATAGGATTAGAACAAAGCACGGCGTACTGACTGAGTTTCCGTTGACCACGGCTAAGGTGTTAGGTCTGTCACTTCCTGCAGCCGGAGGCGGATATTTTCGTCAATACCCCTATGCTCTATCGAAATATTTGTTTAATAGAGCGAGTCAGAACCAAACAAAACCCCAAATTTTTTATCTTCACCCTTGGGAAATCGACGACGGCCAACCAAGAGTGGAAGGTGCAAGTTTGTTTTCTAGGTTTCGGCACTATACTAATCTAAAGCGGTGTTTACCGAGGTTAGAAAAGCTAGTAGATGATTTTCATTTTGGGACTGTTAGCGAGAGTCTTTTGTCGATAGAGCCCACCATAGAAATAGACGCGTCCAA
>ENA-OSET01003152-OSET01003152.1-sediment-metagenome-genome-assembly--contig:-NODE-3152-length-15359-cov-6.654626_pt1 | contig 15359 bp, 11 predicted proteins | sample MGYA00237882_ERZ534229 | MGnify/ENA primary metagenome ERZ534229 (study PRJEB26408, sample SAMN06266212) | sediment metagenome | isolation source: Hudson Canyon methane seep mesocosm | place... | reverse complement strand
AGAAAATCATATTAATAAAAAAAAGACAAAAAGAAAAACCAAATAATTCCTTACGTCCTGTTAAGCAAAAGCGAGGGCGATAAGGGTGTACTTTATAGCTTAATAATACTTCAAAAAATCGTCCTGCAAAAGTCCCCCAAACTAAAGCCCAGTAACTTTTCAATGTAAATGCCAAAATCATGGTCACTGAAAAGCTAATGAGTTTTTTAGCTAATGAGAAAAAAAACTCTTTATGAAATTGCATTTCTTTACGAAAGGCAACTGGCCCAATATTACTAAAACCACCGAAAAAAGTACTTAATGAAAATACATATAATATATTTTCAAGCCTCACTTCATCATAGAATTCTGCCAGTGGTATAGCAGAAACCCCGACAATCACACTTAAAGTTAAGCTAAAAATAACATTAAACGTCCAAGCTGTATCATAAAGATGACGTTCTGCATCTTGCTTTTGAATGAGTACAACATCAAAACTGAAACTGGTTAATAATAGCAGCATCCCTAAAAATGCAGTTGCCATTGCCACTAATCCAAAATCTTCAGGTACTAACAATCGTGCTAGTATTATGGTACTCACTAGTCCGATACTTCGCTCAACCATTTTAAAAGCTACCATCCAGGTAACTCCTTTTGCCATTTTTTTGTTTATTTCATCCATATTTTAACTTTGATCCAGAATATTTTTTCACATTAATCGAATAAACATTAAATAAAATAATTTTGATTCAACCAAATCATAAACCCCACCCAAAAAAGAGTAATAACAATATTAATTCTATTCAAAAGGTAACTCCTCAAAAAATAAGAAAACACACATAATATAATAGACAATAAAATAATTAGAAAAGTAACTTTGATACGATATTTAATTAAAGGTCGTAAAGGTTTGCCATACTTTACCTCTAGTTGTTTATAAAACTTATAATCCTCCTCATCCTCTTGCTGAGTGTGAACTATATTATTTAACAATACTTTATCGACCAGTTTAAGATGACTTTTAATGTATAACTCATTTTCATTCCTTTTAATTTCTACATTACCTGATTTTATAGTCCATTTTTTGACATGAGTCCAATTAACTAAAGTTACTTCTGGCTCTATACCTTCACTTTTAGACCTTAAAGCTAAAACACTCCAGCTCTTATGTGATGGTAGAGTAACCAATGGGGAATATGAAGGAACAATATTAACACCAACCGTACTCCAGCCAAGGAGCCTGCTTTTATCTCCTTTAACAATTTCTAGCTCATTTCTATTTGATGATAAGATAGTCATTATCATTTTTTTGTCTACGTTTAACGTAGACAAGATAAAACCATTACCTGACGGAAGCTTCTTAAGCCGTATTGAAGGATCTACTGACCATAAGGTTTGTGCATTTCTGTTTAATATTGTATCGTTAAAAGAGTCAATAATAAGCCAATGCTCCTCCCCAATTTGTAATATCTGCCTTCTAACACTAAACCCACTATTCTCTTTTCTTTGCAACTCTAAAAACTGATAACTTTTACCTTTACCAATAGATATTACATTTGATTTTCTAGAACTTTTAGAATCTTCGTTTTCTAAATGCGGAGCATTAGATCCACTCCAACCAATAGCCTTGCTTCTATTTTTATCAGTATATGGCCAATACCCAACACTTCTCAGCCAATTCACCCCCCTACTCCAGACATTCACACTAAGCTCATCTGCATGCTTATGTCCCATATAAGGAAAATATGACCATGCTATTGCAGTTTGAGCAATTTTTGAAGTGTTGTCTAAACTCCACCAAATACTGTATCCCGCTTTTTTTACTAAATAACTTCTTATGCTGATACCAACATCTCTATCAGTATTTACATCATTTACTTTTTTATCATTAATCCTAGCTATAGAATTCTTTGATTGTTTCGCTGTAGTTGTATCGCCAATTAGGGGTAATGTATTATCTGGCCTATACAGTTGATCTAAAAATAATAGTGATTTTTTATATTTCAATTGCAAAGAATTTGGGACTGTAACACCATTTATTTCATATAATTTTTTTGCCGTATTTAACAAAAAAACACCAAAATGATGATATTCAGCAGAATGTTCTAAAACGACCCCTTCATTATTGATAAAAAATTTAAATTGATTATTTAATCTTTCTATTGCCTTTGTTTTATAATTTTCCATATTTTTGAGCAATGGAAAATATACTGACAACTTCATTAACGCTAATGATTGCATTGTGCCATGATTCGTTTTATAGGTATAAAGCCTATCATTCCCAAGCAAGGCAGCGGTCCTATTCACCAAATGTAATATATTTTTAGCATCCTCTTTTTTATAGAGCCTATGATTTTTATATCTGACCCAAAAACTTGCTAGAACAACTCCTCTAGATGCAAGTGCATGATCATTCCATACAAAATCATCGCGAATCCATTGTTTTTTTTCAAACTCATGCCAGCCTAATATAAAATTTAGCGCAGTTCTCAAAAAGACATCATTTCCAGTTTCATCGTAAGCTAAAATAAGAACTCGTGGAATAATGAAACCGTTATATCCCAACTGCCAACTCGAATCTGATGCATTTACAAGACTTGCATCAAAAGGTAGTTTTATATCTACTTTTGATAACTTACCTAGACCTATTTTCCCCTGAGTAATAGAAAATGCACTTCTTACAAGTTCCTCACTATCCATTTTAGGGTTTAACACACCGAATTCTAAAGCCTCGATTGCATCAGATTGTTTTTTAAGAGGATATTTATTCGACTGATCTACAGTTGATTCTGAAATAAAAACATCTGGTACATAATATTCATTGATTAATTCATACCAAATAGATATCAACACCAATAGAGGAAGAATAAAAATATTTAAGACTTTATACATAAAAATTAACTAAAATCATGCTCTGCTACGCGAGTATTTACAGCCTTGTCAACCATGATTTTTAATATGACAACAAAACTAACTAGATGCCAAGGTAAGTCATAATATGACAAGCTTAAAAAAGCTCCACCAACTAAATATGCAACAAGTGATATTAATATCATTTTCGCCAAGATATTGTATTCTTTCAAATTCTCGTCATCATTTGTTTTCTTAATTATCCCTTTTAAAACATTCCTTACTTGAAAGAATATCAACAAAAATAAAAATAAACCTGGCCAACCATGATCACCAAGCACTAAAAAATAGATGCTATGCGCACCTTGCCATTGATCTGCCGCCTTAAAATTGTAGATTAAAAAAGTTTCATAAGAAAAGGCTTGAAACCCTAACCCTATTATATTATCGTTAGCTACATTTAATGCATATTCCCAAGCACTAAGCCTTGTCATAGCTGAGTGATCGCTGTCATATGTCTGCATTGTATTCATTCTCTGATACCAGGTCTCGGGCATAAACACTAATAAAATGCTAACCATAACTGCAATTACCCCCCCTGAAAGTATTTTACTAGAACTCTTTAACCAAAATATAAGCCCAATTGCGCCAATTGCTAATAACGCCCCTCTTGACTGACTCCCTAATGCAGTAAAAAAACTTAAAATTACTGCCACTAACATCCCTGTCTTTACTTTTTGATTATCAACTGTCTGATACAGATAAATCATAAGTGGAATAACCATAATAACAGCAACAGCCAAAGCATTATTATCTTCAATATAGCTTCCAGGGGGGCCCCAAACCCTATGGCTTCCACCAGTCAAAATTGTAAAAAGCCCCCCTTTTATTGAGAAATAACCAATTGACAAAACAATAACCCAGATTAGCTGTCTCAACTTTTCTATATTATTAATTAATACGATTGTTATTAGGCTAATTAGTTGAATTTTAATGACTCTTGAAAACATTTCAAAAGCAGGTTCGGTATAATAAGAAAAGATGGTTGTTAATAGCATCCATAGTAGAAACAATATCCATGGTATTGATATTGAGTTAATCGGAATTCTTTGACGGTCTTTTGAAAAAAGCAAAGATAATAATAAACACAATGCAGTAATCTTTGCAAATGGCATACTATATGCGAAACCCCACGATAATCGGTGAGGGTTCATATAGCTTATCCATGACCACAGAAGAATACCTATATATGGTCTTTTAAATGTATAAAAACACCCAACAATAACTATTAAAGTAACAACTATATCTCTCATAAATAATAATTATCCAATAGATTTCTTAGTAAGAAAGATTAATTGAACTAGAATTGATTCCGTATATCAACAAAGTAAAGTGAAATTTTTTCATTTTATATCTAAGATTTTATCTGTTGTGATGCAATTAATATCTCATTCTATCTGGCTTAACTAGAATTTATTTTTTATTTATAATTTCAAAAAACAATTCCATTAATGATTCCGTTGTCTCTTGCCATGAGAACTTTTCAGCATATTCTCTAGTTTTCAATCTACTAGGGTAGTTATTTAAAAGTTTTTTCACGCCTCCGACTATTGCTTTAGCTGATCTTTCATTAATTAACACACCCGCCTCATGTCGATTAATAACCTCTGGTGTTCCCCAAATATTCGTTGCTACAACTGGCGTTCCACATGCCATCGACTCTAGCAATACATTTGCCCAGCCCTCCCTGCTTGAAGCAAGTATTAATATATCTGCAATATTATACATATCCACTAATTGTTGATGGTTTAATGCCCCCAAAAACTTAACTCGTTGCTGTAAAGCATATTTATCCACTAACTGCTCTAAAGCCACTTGCTGCTCTCCATCACCTGCAATTAATAGTATACAATTAGGCAAATCTTTCATTGCTTCTATTATTAAATGATGACCTTTTCTTTCTACTAAGTGCCCGACTGTTAATAAACATGATGTGTTTATTTTGTGTTCTTCTCTTAATTTATTTCTATCTTTAGGTTTGAATAAGTCAAGATCTACGCCATTACGAAAGGGGTGGATTTTAGTTTTATCTGCCCCCAACCTTACCATTTCTTTTTTTAGCGCCTCACAAACCGTTATTGAAGCAATTGCATTTTTTGCTGCCCACGCTATCATTTTCTTTGGCAATGAATATTGAGGAATTAAATTAATATCCGTCCCCCTAGCAGTAATTGTGACAGGCTTTTTAAATATCTTTCCTAAAATTATCGCAGCTACTCCATCTGGATAATAATAATGCGCATCAATCAAATCAAAATCATAGCCTTCTTTGATTGTTTTTTTAATTGTGGGTATTGCAGCAATAGCTAATAGAATGGGGGCTATTGTCATCCCTACCTTTGGGATGACAATATATCTAGGATGAATAACATCTATCTTAAATCGCTTTTCTTTGTGAGCAACCTGTGAATATTGAGCATAAGCCCCGAATTGTCTAGATTTAAAAGGAAACCAGGGGACAGGTGCAATTACTTTTGCTTCTATTTCATTTTTTTCTAATAATTTTTTTAATCTTTGCTCGACAAAAATACCATGCCTTTGCTGAATATTATTTGGATATAAGGTTGTAAACGTTAATATTTTCATATTTTTTAAAAACTGTTAGAAAAAAGCAACTCTAGCTTACTATATAAAGCTTTATTGCAATCAACCACCTTTACCTTCAGCTCTCTTGAAGAACAAAATTATAAGCTATTGATTTTGTTATTTTCTGATTGATAGCCCTAAACGGCCCAATTCGCTATTCAATATCCTATAAATTTGTTTATATATAAAAACCAGCATATTGCTCACGCCTAAGTCCCAACAATATTGTAGTAGCCTACCTATACCATCACATTATACAAATAAAGATCATAAGAGACTATATCAAAGGTGTTACTCATTCATACTATTCTAGGTCTAGGTATTTCAAAAGAATCCAGCATTTTTTTATTAACTAATTATGATTAATAGATGATTTTCTTTAATTTAATGTTTCTCTAATTAAAGTTTTTGAATATAAGTTACAGGTATAATAAAATCATTCTCTGCATAAATTTAATAGGGCTCTGGTCCCATGGAGTAAAGCGAGGCAATTGAAATAGGTCTGAATTTTTATCAGACACTCCCCATTGAGTTGATAAAGCTGCTTGATACCCCTCTGATTTAACTTGCGCCACATGCTTCTGTTTGTAATCTATCTCAGGTTTTCCATTAGGGTAAGCAAAAAAGCGGATCGTTGTACCTAACAATTGCTCTAAAACTAATTTATTATTTTTAAGTTCAAATGAAAGCGCTTTAGTTTTCAATTTTGCCATAATGGGATGATTAACGGTATGTCCTCCAATTTCCATCCCTGCATTATGTAACTGAATAAGCTGTTCATCTGTCATCATTAAGTCAGAAGGAAGGTTTTTAACTTTTGAAGCGACAAAATCTGCTATTTCCAGACGATCAGAACTATCTTGATGTTTTATTTTATTAATAATTTCTTGCGCTACTTTAGATTTAAGGTCTCGACTACTGACATCATAAACACCTAGCCCCACCTCTGATAAATCAATTTTTTCTGATGAAATAGCCCTTACAGCTTCAATAACCTTATCATTCCACATCATACCGCCATTAAGAAAACCATTAGCAATAAAAAAGGTCGCATTAAGATTAAAAGCATTCAATATAGGTAATGCATTTTGGTAATTATCAGCATAACCATCGTCAAAAGTAATACAAACTGCCCTTGCTGGCAATTCGTTGTTTTGAATTTTTTCTAATGCTTCTGCTAAAGGCAGTACATTAAAATATTTAGCCATTAAATCCATTTGCCAGGTAAATGTTCTCCTATCTATTTCTCCTGGGCGCATATAATCTGGCTCATCTAAAACCCTGTGGTAAATAAGAATAAATAACTTCTTGTTTTTACCTAAGCCTGAAGCTAATGTAGCAATATATTTCAAACCATTCAGTATCAGTGATTGCATACATGCTTTCCTTTTTTCTTAATTAAAAACATTATCAGTCTTTATAATTTAATATGTAAATACTCATCATTCATATTTTGATTAGCAGGAAAGACAATGAATACTTGCTTCTACCGCTCTTTCCCTTGAAACCACAATTCTAACATCATTAATACCCATATTAACTCACCATAATAAGAAGCATGAATACTTTGGTGCATTATAATCACATGATCTAAAAATTCTGATTTAAAATAGGGACGTTTTTTTAAACTATTTATGCTGTCATAAGCAAGTTCTTTTAATGGCTGGTAGTCTTTTAACCAAATACCAAAGGGTAGACCAAACCCATGCTTAGGTTTATTAATAATTTTTTCTGGTAAAAAACCTTGCATTGCATGCTTATAAAACCAGCGTAACTGCGCTTTCTTTATTTTCAAATCAGATGGTATTGTACAAGATAGTTCAACTATTTCTTTATCCAATAAAGGGTAGGCAACATCAACACCAACCATTTCACACATTCTATTAACTTTGACTAAATCATTATCATGTAGCGTTGTCTTCCAATCCATATATAGCATTCGATTTAAAGCATTGGCATTTTCAGGTCTATTATAACTATCACGCAATGAACGCAATGGAATATCGGTATCAACTTGTTGAATAAAACTATCAGTAAAAATGTCCTCTGCCAAATGTCTGTGCAAGAAATTATAATCTTGCAACCTATCAGGAAGTATAATTTCCGCCTGCTCTACATATCGTTTACCTTTAAAAAGTAATTTATTTTTTAACAGTACTTCCGGCAGATTATATAAGCCTGACCTTAAAGCTGTTCTTAATGTTTTTGGAATGGCATAATATTTTTCAAATAGTAATTGTTTAGTATAGCGTTCATTACCGGCAAATAATTCATCCCCTCCATCTCCGGCCAATAAAATGTTTACGCCGTTTTCTTTAGCTAATTTAGCACAATAATATGCGGCTAATGCTGATGAGTTACCAAAAGGTTCATCATAGTAAGCTGCAATTTTTGGAATTGCATTGACTGTATCATCTGGAGTTACATAATACTCATGGGCTTGCGTTTGAAACTGTTCAGCAGCCATTCGTGCGTACTCAACTTCATCATAACCATCAACATCAAAACCCATGGTAAATGTTTTAGTTTGCCCTGGGTATGCTTTAGACAGTGCACCTGCTACGCTTGAACTATCTAACCCACCACTTAAAAACGCACCCGTTTCTTCAATATTAAAAACAGACTCTTGTACCGACTTTAACAGTTTTGTATTTAACTCAACTGCTGCATCTTTTGGAGTCCTATTTAATGTCTCTTTAAAACGAGGCTGCCAATAATAATCTAGAGAGACTTTATTTCTTTGAAAAGTAAGTAATTGGCAGCCCTCAAGTTTTTTTACTTGTTGGTAAATTGAATTAGGGCTCGGGCAGTGGTGAAAATACACATAATCATAAATACTTTGCTGTGAAATGATATCACTTACATCTGGGTGGGCAATGATAGCATCTGCATTGGAAGCAAAAACTAGTCCTGTATCAGTTTGAGCATAATAAAGGCTTTTTTGACCAATTGGGTCCAATGCTAGAATAAGCTTTTGTTGTTGATAATCGGCTAAGATTAAAACAAAACCTCCGTTTAAAGTGGATAAAAAATCTTTATCTTGTTTATATCTTTCCCAAATATTACGTAATTCTATTTCAGTATAGCGCCGCCCCAATACTGTAATAAAATAATCATGACATTCAATGAAACCACTGTCTGCTGTAAGGGCACAGGAAAAATCTAACTTCTGAAGTTTGGTACTTGTAGTGAGTGATGGAAATAAATTTCTTTGGATATCATCAATAAAACCTTGTGATTTTCTCCCAGTGCTACCTGCAAATAATGTCATTGAATTTCTCTCACACCTTAATCATTTAAATTTTATTTTTTCAACTCAGAAAATAAGTTAATTATCTTTTTTGAATTTTCCTGCCAATAAAGCCCTTTATTACTCACTGCCTCCATAGCTGCCAAACCTAATTTTTTCTGTAAATCAGATGATTGGGCCAGCAACTCAAGTTTCCCCAAAAAATCCCCCTCTTTCTCAGGTAAAAAAAGCAAACTGTTTTCTTTATCTGTTAGAATTTCTTTTATATTGGGTCTATCTGGTGCCAAAATTGCTTTCCCCAAAGCCATATACTCAAAAAGTTTTAATGGTGAAGCGTAAGGCACCACTTCAGGCTGTAATGCTATATCAAAAGCAGCCACATATTCAGGCATTTGATCTCTTGAAATCAATCCTGTAAATGTAATTCTGTCAATAATGTCTAATTTTTTTGCCTGTTCTTCTAAACTTGCTCTAACAGGTCCGTCACCCACTAGTAATAAATGCCAGTTTTCATTTTCATGTACTTTGATTGCATCAATAACTATATCTAACCGATGCCACTCTCTTACAAAACCAGTAAAACCTAAAATTAATTTATTCTGCAAATTGAATTTATTTTTAACCGCATTGTTATCTATTGTCTGACAAAAGAATTTAACTTTATTAATGCCATTTGGAATAACATGAATTTTATTTTCAGACACATTTCTAGACTTTATGATTTCAGCTAAAACAGCGGTAACGGGTAGAACATAATCAGCTGATCTCCATACAAAATTTTCCGTCCAAAGCGCCAGATTTTTGCTGCTAACTCCTTCATTTTCATCTCTTTCATTAAAAAGAGGAGAGTTGACTTCAAGTATCAAAGGTAAATTAAATATTTTTTTTGCCCAGATACCTGATGGTAAAAAAAGATTATATCTCTCGTAAATACAATCTGGTTTAGTTTCAATAATAGTCTTACATAGCTTTATAAAATCATAAATTGAATAGAAAAACTCCATCCATTCATGAATAAAACCAGGTAACAAAGCACGGAGTTTCGAAACAATTATTGAGCTTTTTCCAAATTGTGTATCCTTAATTGAATTGGGTTCAACCATAATAATTTCGTGGCCCAGCTCAATTAAAGCATTTACTATTTCGTCAATATGAACATATTGACCATCTTTAGAGGCAATTCGGTGATGATATAAAATTTTCATAACATTATTTTCTATTTGAAATTATCTTCTTCATATAACATAGTGCTCTTCCAATACTATTCATTTACTTAAACTATCTGTTTAATGACAATCAAAAGGTTTACCCCATCACCTTTTCCGCCCCATTAAAACCATATTAAATTGCTATTATTTCAGCATATGGTTTTTTATATATCCATGATTCGTAACATAAGTTAGCAACGTCGATCTTCTATAAGTTACTGTTCAATTTCCAGCAATTCTTCACTTATGCCTTCAACCAAAATAAAGAAGCAACAACTAGAACGTTTTTAAAGAATCACTAGGAAATATAATATTTTTCAGTTATTTTATTAGCTTTTTTTGCCAAAATATCCCACCCAACCTTTTCTAAATAAATGAGGAATCAATAAGTATAGCGGCATTCTTAAAAAATGCGATCTTATATACAATAACCAACGAGCAAAACCTGTCCATCCATCATTACAACTAGAGTGATCGGGCATTAAGGCTCTTTTGAATAAAAAGTCCAAATATCTTATCTTAAAAAAACCGACTTTTGCTTCTTGCTTTACTGCGTGAAAAACAGTATCTGGAATAGGTGTTTTAAAGAAAAGAGAGGAATATCGAAGCGCTAATAATAATGGAATCTGCTGTTCAAGTTCCCTTGATCGAATCACTAACTTTTTCCAAAAATCTTTCTGTTTGGAAAAGTCAACAATTAACAAATGTAAATCTAGTAAGTCTCTAAAACCATTTTTAAACTCACCCTCATGAAATAAATGAACTGCACTATGGATTACTTGGCTCTCATAATTTAAAACCCAAATGTCTTTGTCTTTTATTTTTATAATATTAGACAATAACAGATCAGAATCAGGACTGTATTTTGTGGTTATAGGGATAATATTATGATGAACATCAATAGTAGTGTTTCTTTGTGTATGCTTAAGAGGGGGGATTTCATGCATCCACTGCCTATAATAATTCTGATCATATTCATTAAAAATGGTGGGCATCCAGCCTTCAGTCACCAATAACACTTCAACTTTGGTTAATTTAGTTTTCTCAACTAATATATCAACATCAGAAAACAACCTTCCTTTAGCTACATTTAAATTATTTTCCATATAAGCAGCCCCTTTTAACAGAATAAGAGGTATATCTTTTTTATCTAATGCTTTTTTTATACATAAAACTTCCCATTCCAATGAGCGACTAAACTGCTGAGAATATATTTGTGAAGAGATTAAATGGTTTCGAGGTTGCTCATAAACAGTATTCAAAAGATTGAGCTCATCTAAAAATATTGCTAACCGAGCAAGAACCCCCGCTTGTCTTGCTTGCCTAATTAATAAATCCCAGTCAGATAACGTAATCTCATTTACCGTCTCTGGTTTAACAAAAAGGTCTATTAATAATCTTTTTTTATCAAGCATTTAATTTATTATCAGCTAGATCATCGAACATGCTGATCACATTTTCAAGACAACTATATTTTAACTCAAAACAAGCAGAATTTTGGACTACATCACATAATGAATCAAAGCCTTTTTTTCCCAGTGCATTGTAATTAAATGAGTTTTTTGCAAGTTCAATAACTGTTTTACTTTTATTAATTTCAATAAAAGATGTACTAGCTCCAGACACATATTGAGGAAAAATAACCCAAGCTGCTTTTGCTCTTAATTTTGCACTCAAAACACTCTCCATGGGGGCTTTCATATGTGCAACAACACCTTTACTTGTATCCAAAAACCTATCACCAAAAAATGCATCTGATGAAAATCCTTTAATAATATCAATTGACTCATTTTTTAAACTTACCGGACGAACCAAAGGTATCAGCTCGTTAGTTTTTAAATCAATTATTGCCATTTCATCAGACAAGAGACGCCAACCTCTTGTAACAAGTGCAGCACATAATGTACTTTTTCCGGCACCAGGGTTTCCGGGAAGAATCATAGCAAAGCCATTCTTCTCAACCACTGCCGCATGAATTATGAGATATTGATATGAGTGGTTTGCAACGCACCAGTTCAAGCCCCATTCAAACGAAGGAAATGCTTGTGAAATTGGTAAAGGTGTGAAAGGTGCAACCCCATCAAAATAAAATTTAACTTGTGGCTTCAGCCAACGACGTAACCCTAAAGGTTTTTCAATCTGAATATGAAAATCAGAAAAAAAACCGTCATCAGCTTTCAAGGGGTAGCAGGAATACAACTGTGAAAATGTTTTGATAAAACTAGTGATAGAAGACTGCACTCTAACAGTAAAGGGGGCTATTTCAAGAACCAATCCTTTTTCTGCAGATAAATTATTAAACAGATTGCTCTGACTACCCACTTAATACTCAACCTTCACTAACAAAACCTCTTATAAGCAATTCCTGGACAGCGTTATAAACAAAAACATCAAGTTCAAGTTCATTTTTAAATTCAGTCGCCAACTTATTAGTCAATTGAGAAATATTCATTGGCCTTATAAGCAAGTCTAGAATTGCTTTTGTTATTGGATGTAAAACAACCATTTCATTTGAAAGAACAGAGTATGCCACATACTCGTCTTCTAGCTTGTTTACTATAGTCTCTATATTTAACTGTAAAACTCTCTCATTTACACACAAAGACTAAACCTCAAAAGGATCAAAAGTAGCAACTACCGTCCCAGCATAATAGGCATCAATTACATTTTGAAGCGTAAAAGGCTCATCAGTAGCTAATATTTTTCCATAATGTGGAGATAACTGAACATTTAAAAGAGCCGCTACAGCATGAAAGGCTTCAGTACCCACATTATATCCACCAACTAAAGTTACAACTGTTGTATCGTCTGCTATCTCAAAGCTATTTTTACTTGTATTCAGCACTTCAAGAAATGTCGGATCTTCATTAACAGTACTACCTTTCGTGATTCTAATAGTTCTCAGAGGAAAATATCCATTAAACGATTGTCCTGTTGTGAATGGGCTTAACCAGTATTCAAAATGTTGTTCCTGTTTAAAATAGCCTGGAGAAAGCCCCTTTCCAAAACAGTCTTTTTCATTTGGCCTCACCGACAAATTACCTGACTGTAAGTCTGATGGCGCACAGTCACCAGCCCACAAGGGCCTTGAAAAACTCATCAAAAAAGGTAACGATAATCCCGCTTTTGATAGCTTTCTCCGTGTATCATTTACTTCCGGTATATTATTACTATTTTTTTTCATCGAAATTCCCCTCTCCTAACACACAAATTATTCAATCAAATACAGATCCACGATACCATTTATTTTTAACAATGTACATTGTACTTAAGTACTACCCATCTATAAATCGTTCAAACATCAGTAATGACCAAATGGGAGCACTATAATCCCTCAAGCCACTCTGATGTTGACTAACCATTTTTTGTAAAAACGCCTGATCGAATAGACCACACTGTAGCATGCTTTCACCTAATAAAGCCTCATTGACTTTATCTTTTAAAGGCCCTTTAAACCAGCTTGCTAACGGTACTCCAAAGCCCATTTTAGGACGATATAAAATATCATTTGGTAAATGACTTTCCAGTGATTTTTTAAAGATATATTTGCCTTCTTTAGCTTTCAATTTTAAGCTAGGGTTTAAACCCGCCATCCACTCTACTAACTGATGATCTAACAATGGAACGCGTACTTCTAGTGCATGAGCCATACTTGCTCGATCTACTTTAGTCAGAATATCGCCTGGTAAATAGGTCTTCATATCCAAATATTGCACCATTGACAATGCATCCTCGGTTGGTGCCTTTTTCAAGTGCTTGTTAAATACTTCTATCGCCTGATAGCCTTGTAAGTCACTTTTTAATTGCTGTGAAAACAACTGGCTTCGCAACTGATTAGATTGCACTGAGATGCTATGAAAATAACCCTCAACAGAACTACGCCCTATAGACTCCAAGGTTGATTTAGCACGAAAAACTTTAGGTGCCCAATCAGCCTTTGGATATATTTGACCTGCCAACCCAAATAACGGCATTCGAATACCATCAGGAAGTAATGAGCGTATACGATCTTCATAAGTATGCCAGCGATGACGCCTATAGCCGGCTAAATTCTCATCTCCACCATCACCTGACAATACAACTGTTGCCTGCTTTTTTGCCAATTCACAAACACGATAAGTTGGTAAAGCTGAGCTATCAGCATAAGGCTCATCATAGATACCAGCTAACCGATCAATTAAACTAAAATCGTCTGAATCAACTTGCTCTACGCGATGGTCAGTATGATACCTTTCCGCTACTTTCGCGGCAAATTGCGATTCATTAAACTTTGGATCACCAAAAGATATTGAACAGGTATTTACCGGATCATCCGTTAAACCCGCCATCATGGCAACGATGGCACTAGAGTCAACACCACCTGATAAAAAAGCACCTAAAGGTACATCAGCAACGGTTCGAATATCAACCGCTTCTCTTAATCGTAAAATAAGCTCTTCGCCTAGTTCTTGTTCATTACCTTGATGTTTCACTTCAAAACTCACATCCCAGTATTGGCGAGGCTGATATTGCTTAACGCCTCGTTTCAAGCTTAAACAAAAACCTGGCTCTAATTTATAAACACCTTTATAAATTGTTTTGGGGTCTGGAATATAGCCGAAACCAAAATAGTCTTCAATTGCACTAGGGTCCATATCTCTAGACAAACCCGGATGCTGTTTTAACGCTTTTAATTCAGATGAAAAAACAAATTGTCCATTTTTCAACTGAGAGTAATATAAAGGCTTAATCCCTAATCTATCTCTTGCTAGAAATAAGGTTTGTTTATCTCTATCCCAGATGGCAAAAGCAAACATACCCCGTAAGCGTAAGACACAGTCCTCGCCCCAGGCTTGCCAGGCATAGACAATCACTTCCGTATCACAATGCGTTTTAAAGTTATAGCCTAAACTCTCTAGCTCTTTACGTAACTCAGGGAAATTATAAACTTCTCCATTGTAAGTTAAGACTACATTTCCATCAGCACTATGCATAGGTTGCTGACCGTGTGATAAATCAATAATAGATAAGCGTCTATGCCCTAAACCTAAACCTGCCTCTATATGCAAGCCTCCTTCATCAGGCCCCCGATGAAACTGACTTTCATTCATTACATGTAATAAATCACGATTTATTTCACGCTTTTCCTTTAGGTCAAAAATACCAACAATGCCACACATATTATTGTTCCCTATTATTAATTAACGAATCATATACCTCAGTATATTGTTTTACCATCGCTTGAATTGAGAAATTATCCTGCACTCTTTTATACCCATTACTTCCAAACTGTTGTCTTTTTTCTTCATCTAAGACTAATTGAAGTAAAGCATGCTTCATTGCCTCTGGATTTGAATGAGGCACTAACAAACCAGTTTCACCATTATTAACTAACTCGGGAGTTCCCCCAACATCAGTTGCTACGACAGGTAAAGCCGTTGCCATTG
>ENA-OSET01003150-OSET01003150.1-sediment-metagenome-genome-assembly--contig:-NODE-3150-length-15364-cov-2.699614_pt1 | contig 15364 bp, 12 predicted proteins | sample MGYA00237882_ERZ534229 | MGnify/ENA primary metagenome ERZ534229 (study PRJEB26408, sample SAMN06266212) | sediment metagenome | isolation source: Hudson Canyon methane seep mesocosm | place... | reverse complement strand
TCGGAAACGGTCACCCGCTTGTCCGAGTAGATGTCACATTAGACAATCCCAGCCTTGAGCAAATTGGCTCGCAACCTAATCACAAACAGTTCTCAGGAAATAGCATCAGATCTGAAATTCACTTTGAACTCCCAGAAGTTGAGTTTTCAGACTACATCATCCGAGCAACAAAATACATATTTCCCCGAAATTCAGGGTAATATCGATGAAATCTAGCTTCTGGAAGGAGAGCTTGCTCGGCGCAGCCGAGCAGGTTCTGATGACGAAATCGGCGTTTAGCGAAGCGCGGATCATGGGTGTTGTGAACCGCCCAAGCGCGGAGAAATTATTACGGATCTGCGCCGCGGACATGACAGGGACACGGCCCGCGTCTGCAAATGGCGCGTCAAATCTGGTGGCATGCCCCCCTTGATCATACCGGTGACAGAGAAACCCCGCCAGACACCTCCGCCTCAAACACTTTCTGTGACCAAAATGCTAGAATTGATGGAAGCCTTGCATAAATCCCATTTGACCTCTTAGAGTGCGGAAATTCGCATAGTTGTTTGAAAATAAGGAGCTAACCATGCACTGCGACGACACAGGCCAAGGTGCATGGAGACCGGCTTCTCGCTATCCTGATCCTGCCGTGATCACTCTGGATCCTCGTTTTGACAAGTACAAACTCCCCCTGGCGGCGGTAGAAAGACTGGCCACCGGCTGTCGTTGGAACGAAGGTCCTGTGTGGTTCGGCGATGCGCGCTGTCTGTTATGGAGCGATATCCCCAACAATCGGATTATGCGGTGGGACGAGGGAACCGGAGCGGTCTCAACGTATCGAGAACCATCAAATTTTGCAAACGGGCAGACCCGCGACAAGGTGGGCCGCCTGATCACCTGTGAACATGGCGGCCGACGGGTGACACGTACGGAATACAACGGGTCAATCACTGTTTTAATGGACAGTTATGACGGCAAACCACTGTCATCGCCCAATGACGTCATTGTAAAGTCGGACGGATCGATTTGGTTTACGGATCCACCATTTGGCATTCTGGGCAATTACGAAGGGCACAGAGCGGAGCCTGAGCTGGGGCAAAACGTCTATAGGTTCGATCCAAATACGGGTACGGCCACTATTATTGCAGATGACGTTCTGGGACCAAACGGATTGGCGTTTTCCCCAGATGAGCAAAAGCTCTATATTGTCGAGTCCCGAGGCGAACCACACCGGAAAATTCTAGAGTATGATGTAACTGGTGATGGGCAGCAGATCGCAAACAAGCGGGTTCTCATCGATGCTGGGCGCGGTACACCTGACGGTTTCCGAGTGGACGTCGAGGGCAACCTTTGGTGCGGATGGGGCATGGGGAGGGATGACTTGGATGGGGTGATGATTTTTGCCCCGGATGGAACCCCAATCGGCCGGATCGCCCTGCCGGAACGTTGTGCCAATTTGTGCTTTGGCGGCCGTGCAAACAGCCGGATCTTTATGGCATCGAGCACATCAGTCTATGCGCTCTATGTGAATGTGGCAGGCGTCATTGGGGGCTAATGCAGCCGCTCTCCGATGGCATCCATGTGGCAGAATAATCGGCCAGATCGTCGAAATCGACAGCTCCCATCTTGGGCACTGACCTGGGTAATGAGACTACGATTGACACAAAGCCAAATTGCAACACTGGAGTAATTGATTAAAATTGGCATCATTGATTGTGGTGCCTGTGAGCCATATTTTGCTGCAGGCCATTATTTTGCCGCAATTTCAAGGAAGAAAGCAAGTCACCTGTGGTAAAAGGCGGTGGGTGGTTGCCTTCTACACCTATTCGCTAAAAAGGAAACGACGTGTCGGTTACCGCTGGAATGATGAGTAGGTTCAATTTGTCACCTGACCTCAAAACCTCCGTGGCCGCCCAGAATAAATTGGTCCGCGCCGACCTTCCTTCCCGGGTTACGTCTATCACGCTCGTCGCATTCTTATCGCTCTACTACCTGCCAATGCAAACGGTAGGGATAGTCTACTTTGCACTCGCTTTGATCGAACTTGCGGGCCTATTTGCCTACAGAAAGTTAGAACGCGAGGTAACGCTGAGCGGCATCGTTATGCTTGGCGGCTCTGCATTTATTGGAATTTGGGTCTTCAATTCGATCCCATTGCTGCTGTTCCTGCAGCCGGAACCCTTTCCAAAGTTGGCTGGAACAATGCTGGTCATTATCGCACTCAATCATAGTGTGGTGGCACGCTCTGAATGGATGCTTTTTGGTATTCTCACTGCGGTACCAATTATTTGCGCTGTTGGCTTCATGATCGTCAGCTTTCTTTACTTTTTCGCCAGCCCGGTGGAAATTCTCATCGCGGTTATCATTATGGTGCTTGGCGCAGGCTATGTGGCGCACAGTATGTGGACGCTCAATCGGCTAACCAGTCGCTTGCGTGGTGCCTTAAGCGCCGCTGAGGCTGGGAGCCGTGCCAAAAGCCGTTTTCTTGCTGCCATGAGCCACGAAATCCGAACCCCACTCAATGCTATTTGCGGGATGTCAGAGCTTATCGACGAGGAAGATAGCGATCCCGAGACACTGCGGGAGCGCACCGAGTTGCTCCGAAAATCTGCGCAGGCGCTCACTGGCATTCTGGATGATGTCCTCGATCACGCAAAAATTGAGGCTGGTCATGTCGAGCTTAGCCTCGCGGCAGCCGCGCCTGGGTTGGAAATTGCCAGCGCAGTGGAAGTGTTTCGGGCCTCAGCAGGCGACAAGGCACTTCGCCTTGACATAAATATTGCTGACGACATGCCGAGCTATGCTGAATTTGACGCACTGAGGTTACGCCAGGTGATTGGGAACCTCGTGTCAAATGCGGTGAAATTCACCGATGCGGGGCACGTCTCCGTCGTGGCGTACTGCAAGCCGAATGGAAGTCAATCAACGCTCACAGTCGAGGTTTCAGACAGTGGCCGCGGCATGACAGCCAATCAATCTTCCCATTTGTTCACGGATTTTTACCGGGTCGAAGACAAGGATGCCCCGAAAGTTCCCGGCACCGGCCTTGGACTGGCCATCGCGCGCCGTTTTGCGCGTATGATGGGGGGGGATATTACCGTGCTATCCAGCCCTACGCAGGGCAGCTGCTTTACATTCACCAGCCAGATAAGCGTTCTGGAGAGCACTGAGAACCACCCTGTCCCGTCCCTATCCGTGGTTCAGGACAGCGACGACAGTGTTAAAGTGCCAGGTCAGAAGTCGATCCTGGTGGTGGACGATACCGCATCAAACCGAATGGTTGTTCGTGCCTTTCTTAAAAAGAGCGAATTCGAAATTACGGAAGCCACCAATGGCGCCGAGGCGCTGGAGTGCTTGGAACGCAAGCCAATAGATCTCATCCTGTTGGATATGAAAATGCCTGTTATGGATGGCCGTGAAACAATAGCAGAAATGGCGCGGCGCGGCGGACGGATTGGCGCAACACCTGTTATTATGCTTACTGCAAACGCCGCTCCAGAGGACCGGGAGCGTTATCTCGCACTCGGTGTTGCGGGTTACATTGCAAAGCCAGTTAAAAAAGCCGTGTTGCTTTCTGAAATCCGTAAAGTCGCGGCTGATCAAATTATTGGGGCGGCCTGAACCCAATACAAATACGATCTTAAGGAACTATAACACGCGAGCCGAAAATGCTCAGTTCGCGTGTCGGCACTATTCCGCCACTTGCTTGATAGACAAACGAAATTCCCGCCTTCAACGTCCTGATAAATTAACGCAAAATTTACGATAACCTGTTCAGGTTGTTTCAAATTTTAAGAAAACCCTTAAGACTTTTCTCTTAAGGGGGAAACAAATGGTCAGGCACCCCAATGCAGTCGACAGATATCACCTTTGATAATCTTGGTGAAACCGGAACTCTTTTCACGGCCCTTTTACGCGCCAGATATCACCACTTCATCGAAACACTCGGCTGGAAACTTCCAAATGTTCGAGGACTTGAATTCGATCAATATGATACTCCTGAGAGTATTTATTGCACAATTCATAACGGAATGACCGTTTATGGCGGTCTTCGGGTGACGCCTTCGACTGCCCATAGTATTAGTGCCAGTTACATGTTGCGAGATGCGCAGCTTGGCCTGCTGCCCGATCTGCCTTTAAGTATTCTCGATGAGCCCGCACCGCAGGATTCTGGGATCTGGGAAGTTAGCAGAGTCTTTGTCGCAGACTCCTTAAGCAGCCGCGATCGCATGCGCGTTAGGAATGAAATTGGATTAAATCTCGCCCGACTAGCTCAGAACTGGAATATCAAAGCCTACCTTTGCCTTACGTCAGTAACGGCCGGCTTTCTAATGCGCCGAACCGGATTGACTATTTCACCTGCCGGACCTCGCTTTGAAGTCGGCGGGGAAACCTGTCAGGCGTATCATCTCAAGGTCGATACAAAGAACCTGCGCAGCTACGCTGCGTGATACGATCAAAAGTGGTCCAGTAAACCACATCAAACATTTGGACTGTCAATGCAGGAGGTGTTCGACACAGGTTCCCCTTTAAGTGTGCTGGAGAACATACTGTAAATGCAAGATAACAGCGCTGATCTGGATCCCAAAGACGCCCAGGTCGTCGCACTCAAACGGGGCTCAATTCCTGTCCAAAAAGACTGTCTGAGGATATTTCATCGATCCCGGTACACTCTCTTTAGGGATTTTCTGATCTTCCAGTCAGCCCCTCGTTCATCTATGCCACCTACCCGGCAACTCCAGCAAAAACAACGAAACTCTAAAACCATTTATTTCAGATACTTACGGGAAGATGTGAAATATTTTGACATGAGATCGACGGAAACCAGGTACAGGATCTATGTGAGTATTAAGGAAAATAATCTTTCAATAACAAATCATTAATCTCGATATTGAATGTGGATATCTCTTGGATAACTTGTGGACAACATCTGCAGTAGTTCAAAACGGGGCTCAGACTGCCTGCAACTGCATCAGTCTTAGTGAAATCCAAGAATATTGAGAAATCGAAGGAAATATCGGATATGTGATACTTACGTCCGAATTTACCCACAGGGACTTGAAGAAAAGCACGGTTATCACAAATACTTTAAGCTACCATCAACCCCATTGAGCCGCCAGATTACGAAATTTCGGAAATTAATTGGCTCAGGAACCAGAGACGCCAAGGTCACGAAGGTAGGCCATCACCGCAGGGCGTACCGATTGATCGCCTCGGTGACGGGCATCCGCAATTATCTTACGTAGCGCGTCCAAGTCCACACGCAGCAGCAAGGATTTTACTGGCCCGATCGACGCTGGTCGCATTGAAAGACTTCGGATCCCAATGGCGGCCAGACACACTGCCTCGATTGGACGACCCGCATCTTCGCCGCAAAAACTCAGCGGTGTCTTGCTTGTCTCACAGCGTTCAACAATCCGTTCAATCAGGCTCAGGAAACTGACGTTCAGCGTGTCATACCGCTTGCGCACCCGTTCGTTCTCGCGGTCAGCAGCAAAGAAGAACTGCTTTAGATCGTTGCCGCCGATGGACAAGAAACCAACTTCGTCAAAAAACTTTTGCGGTGCAAAGGCCAGTGAGGGCGTTTCCAACATGGCGCCCACATCCAGCACTTCGGGCAGAGGGTGACCCAAACGGCGTTCCCGCTCCAGTGTTTTTTCCACCTCGGCGCGCGCCGCGCGGTACTCTTCGAATTGCGCAACAAATGGAAACATGATGGTCAAGGGCCGGCCACCAGCCGCGCGCATGAGCGCCTGCAGCTGCATCCGCATCATTCCAGGCTTGTCCAGTCCCACCCGGATCGCACGCCAACCCAATGCGGGGTTAGGCTCGTCCGTGGGCTTCATATAGGGCAGAACCTTGTCCGAGCCGATATCCAAGGTCCGAAACACCACACGTTTGCCATGTCCCGCGTCCAGAACCCGCTTATACAGCACCACCAACTCCGAGCGTTTTGGCATTTTATTACGCACCAGGAATTGTAGTTCAGTCCTAAACAATCCCACGCCTTCGGCACCCGAACTGTCCAGGGATGGCAAATCCGCCATCAACCCGGCGTTCATTAACAGGTTGACGGTCTTTCCATCCTTGGTGATTGCTGGACGGTCGCGAATGGAAGAATAACGTTCCTGTGCCTTGGCTTGCATCGCCATTTTGTCGCGAAACGCCGCCGTCACCATATCTTCGGGGCGCAAATGCACCACCCCTTGATCACCATCCACCAGAATGTAATCGCCGTTCAGCGCCTCGGTGGTGATGCGTTTTGCATTCACGACCAATGGAATAGCCAAAGCCCGCGCGACAATTGCCGCGTGACTGCCAACCGATCCTTCCTCTAACACCACCCCGCGCAGGCTGCGACCATATTCCAGCAGATCACCAGGGCCGATATTGCGGGCAATCAGAATTGGATCCGCTGGCAGGTCGGCGCTAGAGGTCGCGCCCTGCCCGGTCAGGATTCGCAACAATCGGTTCGACAGGTCGTCTAGGTCGCTTAACCGCTCGCGCAGATAGGAATCCTGGACCTGGCTCATACGGGCGCGGGCCTGAGATTGCTCTTTCTCAACAGCAGCTTCGGCGCTTAGACCGCGGGCAATGTCCTCCTCCATGCGCCGCATCCAACCCTTGGAATTGGCAAACATACGATAGGCTTCAAGCACCTGCATCTGTTCCTTGTCGCCGTCCAGCGACATTTCCAGCATCTTGTCAACACCCACACGCAGCTCGTCCACAGCTTCATTTAGACGCTCCAACTCGCGGTGCGGATCATCTGCAATAGGATTGGTGATCACGACGCGCGGCTCATGCAGCCAGACATGTCCTTCGGCGGACCCTTCTTGGGCCGAGGTCCCACGCAAGAGCACAGATTGCTGGTGTAATGGGGACAGGGCCGCGCCCTCGCCCACAAAGGCGCCAAGCTCGGTCATTTCAGCGATGACCATAGCCACCACTTCCAGCCCGTAAACTTCATCAGCTGAGTACTCACGCTCTTCGCGCGATTGTACCACCAGCACACCCAGCTTTTCACCCAGCCGCTGCACCGGAACGCCGAGGAACGAAGAGAACCGCTCTTCGCCAGTTTCCGGCATATAGCGGAAACCTTTGGCGTTTGGCGCGTCTGGTGTGTTTACCACCTTGCCGTATTTGGCAACGCGACCCACCAGACCTTCTCCCAGACGCATACGCGTTTGGTGCACGGATTCGGTGTTCAATCCTTCTGTTGCACACAGTTCCAGCGTGTCGTCATCGCGGAACAAATAGACCGAGCACACCTCGGTGCCCATGCTATCGGCAATCAGATGAGTGATTTTATCAAGACGGGCCTGGCCGGCGTCATCGCCAGCCAATGCCTCGCGCAGCCGCACCAGTAGTTTGCGGCTTTCAGATTCAGTACTGTCAGCCATGGGCCCTGTTCACGCAATACGGGTGTCAGGTTGCCAGTTAGATTTAGGCAACCTTGTCCAGATCAAAGGCATCATGCAGTGCTTGGACTGCAAGTTCCATGTATTTCCGGTCAATCAGCACGGAAATTTTAATCTCGGACGTGGTGATCACCTTGATGTTGATACCTTCATCCGACAGCACTTTGAACATCTTAGCAGCAACACCCGACTGTGAGCGCATGCCAATGCCGACCACCGGGATTTTCGCAACATCTTTGTCGGCGACCAATTCAGCGTAGTTCAAGTCACCTGCGCCCTTGGTTTTCAACAGCGCCTGCTCGGCCCGGACCACCTGATCCGTTGGGCACGAGAAGGTCATATCCGTGCGTCCATCTTCACTGATGTTTTGCACGATCATGTCAACATTAACGCCACCTTCAGAAAGTGAGTTAAAGATGATGGCAGCGATGCCGGGACGGTCTGCGACGGACAACAGTGTCAACTTAGCCTCGTCGCGGGAATAGGCCACACCGGCCACTGCATTGGATTCCATGATTTCCTCCTCGGCGCAGACCAGTGTGCCGGCTTCATCAGATTGTTCTTCAAAACTGCTTAGAACACGTAGTTTAACCTTAAACCGCATTGCCAGCTCGACAGATCGGGTCTGCAGAACTTTGGCCCCTAGCGAAGCCAGTTCCAGCATTTCCTCGAACGAGATCTTGTCCAGTTTGCGGGCTTTGTCGCAGATCCGGGGGTCGGTCGTATAGACCCCGTCTACGTCGGTGTAGATATCGCAGCGCACGGCGTCAAAGGCAGCGGCAAAAGCCACGGCCGTGGTGTCCGATCCGCCCCGGCCCAGCGTGGTGATGCGACCTTCGGGGCTAACGCCCTGAAAGCCCGCGACCACTGCGACCTTCATGCCCTCGCCGAATTTTTGATTGATGTTTTCGGTACCAATCTCTTCGATCCGGGCCTGACTATGGGCGCTGGTGGTTTGCAGTGGCACCTGCCAGCCTTGCCAACTGCGGGCCGGAACGTCCATTTCCTGCAACGTCAGGGCCATTAGTCCTGCGGTCACAGCCTCGCCCGATGACACCACTGCGTCGTATTCGCGGGCATCAAACAGCGGCGAGGTCTCTTCAACCCAACCCACCATTTCATTGGTCTTGCCAGACATCGCCGAGACGATAACAATGACATCGTAGCCTTTGGCCACTTCGACACCAACGCGTTTGGCGGCCCGGCGGATGCGGTCCAGGTTGGCGACTGAGGTGCCGCCGAATTTCATAACAAGTACCGGCATTGGGGACACTCTCCATGCGCTGGCGTATTTCAATCCCCCGCGTCTTAAGCGAGCCGCGATGCAAGAGCAAGGGCAGTCGCCGTCTCTCACCACAGGGGACTATAGGGGCAAACGACGGGTTTACAGCCCGATGACCCGGTGCGACTGTCGGCGCAAATGATATCTATGAAAGGGATTTTCATGCGATTTTTTGCGGCTTTGGCCTGCGCGACAGTACTGCCTTTGTCCGGTTTTGCCGATAATGCCAATTTTGCAGGCACCGACGGCACCCGCTCTATTGGTCACATCGACTGCGCGACCCAGGATGGTCAACCCAATAGCAGCTGCCCGGTCGAGATTCTGCCCAAGGAAGATGGCTCTGTCACCCTGCGTGTGTTGCTTCCGGGTGGTCAGGTGCGGTATCTCTATGCGACCGATGGGAAAATCACGTCGACTGATAGCACCGGGTCAATGGGATCAAAGACCCTGGCCAATTCCACGATCGTGCACATCACACCACAAGAGCGTTTCGAGATCCCCAACAGCCTGCTCGCCGGGAAGTAACATTGTAGGGTGCGTGCTTGCACGCACCCCTGCCACACGTGTCAACAAGGCAATCTCATGCCCGCCAGAAACGGATGGTAAACAAAACATAGACCGCCATCAGCTCTAATCGGCCAATCAACATTGCCGAGATCAATATCCATTTGGCTGTGTCATTCAGCCCGGCAAAATTGCCGGCCGGGCCAATAATATTTCCCAGGCCTGGACCTATATTGGCAACAGCCGTTGCAGCGCCTGACACAGAGGTGGTGAAATCCAACCCGGTCAGAGCCAAGCCCCAGGCCACAATACCGATGGTGACAATGAAGAAAACAAAGAATGAGATCACCGAGCTCAAAATGTCCGGCCCGACAGCCCGGCCCGCATAGCGTGGCGTGAACACTCCATGGGGCGATCGAATACGCTGGATTTGGGCTTTGATAGATGCAAACAGCAGCTGATACCGGAATATCTTGATCGAGCAGGCGGTCGAGCCAGCGCAGCCTCCAATCAACCCTGTAAAGAACAGCACGGTCACCGGGAACCCACCCCAGGTCATGTAGTTAGCGCTGGCATAGCCAGTTCCGGTCAACAATGAGACCGTATTGAACAAAGTCTCACGAAACCCGACTTCGGACTGACCGATGTGGCTCATATTCCAAACAGTCAGGACCATAACCAATATTAGGCCGGTGGCAAAAAAAGCGCGGATTTGACTGTCGCGCAGCAGCGGTTGGGCATGCCCCCCGGTCAGCTGCACAAAGCGCACAAAAGGCAATGCCGCAAGCAACATAAACACGACGGCAACATATTGGGCTTGGTTAGAAAAATCCCCGAACGAGGCATCGTAATTGGCAAAACCACCTGTCGCTACAGTGGTCATGGCATGCACCACCGCGTCAAATGCCTGCATCCCGGTTGCTGCATAGGCCAACGCACATATCGTCGTCAAAGACACATAGATCACTGAAATTCGTGACGATATTTCGGTTGCCCGCGGCAGGATTTTCCCAAAGGTGTCAAAGCCTTCAGAACGGAAAATCTGCATACCCCCGACCCGCAGCTCAGGCAGGAACACCATTGCCACAACAATGATACCGATACCGCCCAGCCACTGCAGAATACCACGCCACAACAAGATACCCCGGGGCATCCCGTCCAACCCAGAGACAACTGTAGACCCGGTGGTGGTCAGACCCGACATCGCCTCAAAGAATGCATCCACGAAACGCAGTTCGGTCGCGCCCAATACAAAGGGCAGCGCGCCAAACAATGGCAAGGCGAGCCAAACCCCGGTGGTCAGCAGAAAGGTTTGCTGAATGGTCAGCCCTTCGCGCACCCCATTGGCACAACTCAACGCAATAAGCCCACCTGCCAATACCGTGAACACAGCACTTTCCAGGAATACCGGCCACTCGCCCTGTCCGTCCCTAAGGTCAATTAACAGGGGAAACAGCATGGTTACGCCCAAAATGGCAACCAGCAGACCGATGACATATCCAACAGGGCGAAGATCTAACATGACGCGCAGGCTTGGCGCGCAGACCGGCGGCTGTCAAGCCAAAGACAGGGCTCCTTAGAGTTCGAACACCAGATTGATCCTGACAAATACTGATTTGGACAACGCAATACTCCCGCCCCTGCGCGCGTCATCGGCATACGCCGATACCCTTGCCGGGTTGGGCGTGGCGCCGCGCTTTGCGCGGCGCCACGCCCAACGGGAGACGGGCCTCCGTGAGGAGACCGGTGACGGGCGGGAGAGGTTGGGTTGTGAAAAGAGATAACTTTCGAACGATCAATTCAAAAGCCTACGCCCTCATCAACCGCGATGTATCAGTGTTGAAAACAACTGTGGATCGAGACTGCGGGCAACAAAAGTCTCACCGCTGGTCAACACACTGACCGCGTCATGACTGTGCAGGCTTTCCTGGTGACTGGCCAACACACGAAAGTCGCCAATGCGGGGGTCACTTTGCAGGGCTTCGCAGAACAATCGCGCAGCATCTTCAACAAATATCGGATTGGCGGCGTTCAGCTCAGCAAAGGCCTGTTCATCTTCTCGCTTGACCATCACCTGAGTTTCGGTCGGAACCGCCCGCCGGCAGTGATCAATTAGATCCTCAAACCACAGACAGTCCCCACCGGGTTTTACCTGCACCGACAGTCGCGCCACTGAACGTTGAGAATGCGGTGTTGCAAGTTGACCGCGGGTCTCACGGGCGTGTTCGCTGAGCTCTAGCGAACAGGGACATGTTGAGGAATAAACGTAATCGAGATGGATGATTTTCTCGCGGATACCATCATGATCAACCAGCTCTAACGTGAGATCATAATATTGATAACCCGACAGCCCCGACCGCAAGCTATTCACCCGTGCCGGAAACGAGAACCGCATCTGGATGCGCGCATCTGGGCTGTCCAGGTCTGTTAGATAGTCATCCAGTGCGGCCGCCATCACTTCAAAGCTAAAGGTCCGGTCTGCGTGTTTATAGAAACTGCGCATGATCCGGGACATATTGATGCCCTTTTTCTCGCCTTCCAGGCTCACGGTTCCTGTAATCGAGGTCTCTAATGTCAGGTCCCCATCATCGCGGGTGTGAAACCGGATCGGCAGTCGAAAATTGGATATACCGACATGCTGGATCTGTTGGCGTGCGCCGCGGATCAGGCTGGCCGGTCCGTTCTGCAGGTCGGGCAATGTGTCCCGGTATGCCTCATCTGATTTGAAGTCCTTGGGGTATTGGCGGGACAAATCAGGGTAATTCCGCAACTCTACGTCGGGCAGCAACCGGGTTACCGCTGGATCCAATTGGGCAATCTCGGTCGCAGTTGCGCCGGCAGCCCAATTGCGCAACAACGCAAGTGCCGCAGCGGCTGCATCACGATCTGGCGCAGTGTCGGTTTCACCTGAGTGGATATTCATCAGCACATTTTCCTTCGTGGCGGCAGCTGCACAGCAGAGTGCCTGTGTAACCTTTTAGCCAAAGGAATACAAAAGAGATGCGCCATTTGCGGCAGCATCCCCACCAAATCAGCCGTTCCTTGTAACCGGCTATGAAAATGAGGGGGCTGTCTGCCCCCTCTTGCCCCGATGGTCAATTCACCCCCGAGGATATTTTTGCCCAGGTGAATATGCAGCCATTCCTGACAGTCTGAGTGTCAGCTCTGGGCCGCCTTAAGAGCCTGCTGCAAATCTGCAATCAAATCATCTGCATCCTCAAGTCCGACCGAGAACCGCACCAGCCCCGGTGTAATACCCAGCTCAACCTTTTGATCCTCAGGCAGGCGTTGATGAGTCGTGGTAGCCGGGTGAGTGGCAATGGACTTGGCGTCGCCAAGATTGTTGGAAATCACCGGAATAGTCATGGCATTGAGGAATTTGAAGGCCGCCTCTTTGCCGCCTTTCAAGTCCAGTGACAACACGGTGCCGCCTTTGCCGCCCAACTGACGTTGCACCAGCGCGTTTTGTGCATGACCCGGCAGACCTGGATAGATAGTGCGGGCCAGCACCGCGTGTCCGTCCAGAGCAGTGGCAATTTTCAACGCGCTTTCGGCCTGTGCGTTGACACGCAGGGAAATGGTTTCCAAGCCTTTGAGCAACACCCAGGCATTAAAGGGACTAAGTGATCCGCCAGTGTGCTTCATGTATGGTTCAAGCGTGCCGCGGATGAAATCCTTGGTGCCCAGAACCACGCCACCCAATGCGCGTCCCTGGCCATCAATATGCTTGGTGGCAGAGTAGATCACCACATCGGCGCCTTGGGCAATGGCATTGGAGAACACCGGTGTCGAGAACACATTATCGACCACCACGGTGGCCCCTACACCATGAGCGATCTCGGCCACTGCTGCGATATCGATCACCTCCAGCGTCGGGTTCGACATGGATTCAAAAAACACCACCTTAGTGTCCGCACGCACAGCCGCGCGCCATTGGTCCAGATCGGTCCCATCCACCAAAGTGACTTCAACGCCAAACTCGGCCAGAATGTTTTCCAGGATATACAGGCAAGAGCCAAACAGCGCCTTGGCGGAAACGATGTGATCTCCGGCCTTTAATTGCGCGCACAGCGCCCCATTGACGGCCGCCATGCCAGAAGCCGTGGCAAAGGCATCTTCGGCACCTTCCAGCAGGGCAATACGGTCTTCGAACATGGCGACAGTCGGATTTCCATAGCGTGCGTAGATAAATTCGTCCTGGCCGCTGTCAATGAACCGGGCTTCAGCCTGTTCGGCCGTCTCGTAGACAAACCCTTGGGTCAGGAAAATCGCCTCGCTGACCTCATTATACTGACTGCGGCGGGTGCCGCCATGCACCATCTTGGTTGCTTTGTTCCAGTTTTCGCTCATCACATGTCCTCCTGCGCCTTTTGCGCACTAAAAAACCCCAATTCGGCCAAGCGAAAAGGGGTTCCTTCACATCCTGACCTCTTTAGCGGGAGTGTTTTACGTGGCCCCGCAATCCGGTAACAAATCGCGCACGGTCAGGGTGGTCCCCCTGACTAATTTTGCCTTTGGTACTGACGTCCTAAAATGCCTTACCAAAGATGACATAGCGCAGATTTCAGCAAGTGATCAATCCAGCTACTATCGATCAGATATCGGAAAATCACACCAAAAAGCAAGAGCGCACCGCAAAAAGAAAAGCGGTATCCCGATGTGGCTTTGCTACATAAACCGATCAGAGTTCCCGCGTCCGTGCCTGCGGCATTTTTCGAAACGATATCCTGAAACACCTGCCTATTGACCAACACATTGGCGGCAGATGGCATTTAAAGCGCGCCTGCCTTCTTCTTCGCCTCGCGGTGGAAAATGTAAATCGATGAGGCAACAATGATGCTGGCCCCAAAACCGTATAGACATCCGGCATTTCGCCGAACACGGCGTAGCCCAGAATCGCAGCATAGATCAGCTTAGAGTACTCCATGTTGCCGATCACGCTGGCTTCACCCAACCGAAGGGCATTGATGCGCACCCATTGTCCTACGGTGGCAAGCCCTCCCATTGCTAACAACAATACCCCTTGCGTGTCCGGGGTCGTCCAAAGCCAAAATAACGGCACGCCCGCCAACGTCCCAACAAATACGGATTGATACGCAAGCAATGTAGCTGTGGGCTCTGTCTGAGACACCTTGCGAACTGATGTTACCGCCATCGCCGCCCCAAGTGCACCAATCAATGGAATCACGGCGTTAAGTTCGTTGAAGCCGTCCACTCCGGGGCGCATCACGCCAATGAACCATTCTTGTCTGTTCCAACAGTAATGGCGCGATCATAGCGGCGGTGAGGTTTGGCATATTGCCAATCTGGATGAGTCTGTGCAGGGTTCGCGCAAACAGGAGCAGGTATTATGGGTCAAAACATTGTTGTGACAGGGGCCACCAGCGGTTTGGGGCTGGCTCTGGTCGAGCGTTTGCTCGCCAGTGGATTTCAACCAGTCCTGACAGGTCGCAATGGCGACAAAGTGGCCCGTGCGGCGGCCGACCTGGGGGTGCCGGGATATCAAATGGATGTTGCCGATGCTGGGTCAATCCAGCGCGTAAGTGCGCAGATTATGGCTGACCTTGGGCCGATTGATGGGCTGATCAACAATGCAGGCATATGGCTGGAAGGCGACTTTGACACCTACTCGGCCGAACAGATTCAGCGCGTCATCGACACCAATACCACCGGCACGATTCTAACCACCCATGCCTTGTTGCCCGAAATGCTGAACCGTCGTAGCGGCACCATCATTAACACCGTCTCAACTGGCGCACTGTACTGCCGCAAGCTGATCAGCGTGTATTCGGCCAGCAAGTGGGCCATCCGGGGCTTCACCGGCTGTATGGAGGTGGAATGCGCCCCCAAAGGTGTTCGGGTGATGGGATTCTACCCCGGAAAAATCGCCACCAGCATGTATGACACAGCGGGCGTCACGCGCGAACTGGATGTCGCCATGAGCTCTCAACAGGGTGCGGACATGGTTGTCACCATGTTGCAAGATAAAGGCATGGTATGGTCACAAGTCACCGGCCGGGCGATCACCGATTATACCTAAGTGCACGCATAAGACAGGCGAGCGCGTCGTGACCGCTCTAACAATCATTCACCCCGAACACCTGGTGGCGGTCTGCGGTTTTGATCAATTAGCCGACCGTCACCACGATCCTAAACAACGTCAGTTCTGCGCAGAGAG
>ENA-OSET01003148-OSET01003148.1-sediment-metagenome-genome-assembly--contig:-NODE-3148-length-15368-cov-4.518737_pt1 | contig 15368 bp, 28 predicted proteins | sample MGYA00237882_ERZ534229 | MGnify/ENA primary metagenome ERZ534229 (study PRJEB26408, sample SAMN06266212) | sediment metagenome | isolation source: Hudson Canyon methane seep mesocosm | place... | reverse complement strand
AAAAAGCGTCACAAATTTTGCAAAAAGACGCAAAATTTGCGCCCCTTTTTACCGCCGCTTATTTTGGCGTTATGTTGCTTTAGCTTCTGTTTTCATTAGCATGAATGGTTTGTCTTTGCTTACAAATGCGTGGTAATGTTTTTTGCTTAACCCTGCTTCAATAGGTACTGTATGCAATAGTAAATTTTTTGCAAACTCATACGCTGTATCAAATTCGATGTTAAATTTTTTATAAAACTCATCTTGTAAAAAATCATCATCTTCTCGTTGCTCATCTGTAATATCCAGCATGTCTGCAATGAGTTCTTCAAAGTCGAAAATATCCATGTCAATTCCTGTGTAGGTCACAATATCACCTCATCAACTTTAGAAGGAAAATGGCACTGAAAAGAATCAAGCAATAAACAACCAGCAGAAAAACATGGCTCTAAAACATAACCAAGTTTTATTTTATTAACATCATCAATGCTAATTTCACAACGATCTGAAATGGTTTGTATATCGAATTTACCAATAAGCGTTAAAATTATTTGTTGCCAGTCGTAGTCTATGTTTTTCATTTATTTGTCCTTTCCTGGTGAAATAATACTCGCTCTCTAATTTCACACGCATACATACCACAAGATACAATGTCTGATTTTGCTATTCCTGTTAAGTCAGATGTTAGGTAAGTGCCAGGTGTTGAGCATCCGTATAAAAACAAAATGAATAAAATTGTTATTATTTTCATTTTAAATGCTCCTGATTAATTACCAGAAACAACAGAATTAAGATCAACCTTATCTTCTTGAATAACGCCATCACCATCAACAACAACACCACTTTCTGCTGTTTCGGTATGGTTCACAAGATCACCAGACTGGGCTTTGTCATCAATAACAATAGCCATGCTAGCGCGGTTATCGCCAAGAGGTAGAGCTTTAGCTAGTTTTTTAATAGCTGTTTTTTTTGCCATTTCTGCGTACCAGTCAGCCCAGATATAAGATGGTTTTTTCTTATCCTTTTGGTTTTGAGACTTCATGCGGGTTTTTTCAATGATCTTTTTAGAGACGAAATCAGAGTATTCATCACCCGTTTCTGAATTTCTAGCAATGACAAATACCCCGCGCATTTGAGAATAAACCCAAGCATTTTCATCTTCTTCTCTATTATCAATATCAGGCACAAAATTAACTTTGTTATCCCAGCCATCAAACTCCATACTGAACTCGTCGCAAGTGTAAACAGGGTAAGCTTTAATCATCCAACCAGCTCTAAACAATAGCTGAATAAAACCTTTGTAACCCACTTGGAGCTGAACACTACCTTTATACGGTACAAGGTAAGCGTGACCAATATTTTTATCGGGGTTTAAATCAAGTTGAGCCACACCAACCAATGCATTTACTATTGATGAGGGAGAGCAATCTTTTAAATTTTCATCATTGCCAACGATTAAAGATGCAGCCATAAATTTATAAGCCCTATCCTTATCACCTAATAATGATTTGATTTGATTTTGGCTTATTTGTAGGTGATTTTTAAGTTCGGTTTTTCTTTGTTCTTGCAGTTGAGTAGCCATTATTTTTCCTCTCCAAAAATAGCAATTTCTTTAACAATATCGAAAGCGCCAGATTGTTCAAACGCCTTGTATTTAGCTATTAACACATCAATTTCATGGTATGCAGTTTCCAGTGTTGCTGGTGTAAGTTCGCGAATTTTAACCATGTGGGGCGCGGCTTTATCCACAAACACAAATACAAACTTTTTAGCAGGCAACCCCAGTATTGATAAGACTCTCATATACCAAGCTGCAGACCAGTGATAATGATAATTTGTAATTGATTTTCTAATACCAAACTCTGAAATATCAGCCGTGGTCTTAAGATCAACCACCACACCAGCTGACTCAATATAATAATCAGGTCTGCATTTAATAATTAAGCCATCATCATCGGCAAAATAAGACTGTTCTGGATTGCCGTTCTTGAATAACCCACCAGCAATAGCTAAAACATTAACCGCCATTTTCTCAGCCTTTATAAAGTCGTCTTGTGTGACAACTTCTTTACCTTTTGCATCGAGTTCAAATGCTAATTTCGCCTCTTTACCTGCTTTTGTTCTGCCATCAAATTTAGGCATAACCACAAATTCATCATTAACAGTTTCAGGCTCAAGCACTAACGCATGTACCAAACTGCCAAAACTAAAAGCAGGTGATGACCATTTAAAAAGGTCTTTATTCTTTAGGTGTAAAGCAGATTCATCCAATAACCCAAGATTAGAAGAGCTGATACCACCAGCCGCATGATAATCATTATTTGATAGGGTTCTTAGCCCAATTTCTTTGTTTTTAGTCATTACGCTGCATCCCTTTGTTGATCCATCAAATAATCCGCTTTGTCGCACTCATAAGCCTCAAGTTGTGCTTTTTGGTGTGCTAAAGCATCCTCTTCAAGTTTGCTAGTAAGCTTATTAGTCATTAAGTGGTCGCGTGTCTCGCTATACATATCGACCAGTTCATTTGTAAAAGGGTCGATCACCTCCAAACCTATAATTGTTACCTCTTCATCAGCGCCAGGGTATATTCTGGTTCCTGCTTCCGGTGGCTGGTAGTCATACTGAATAACAGCTGGTAATTCAATTCCATTTAGCTCGATACTTGTTTCAAATTCATTACACATAAATCACCTGTTTTTATTGTTTTGATGGTTTTCCGATAACATGAACAACATCATCTTTCACATATTTTGCGTATTTTTGAAAAGGCTGGCATTCGACCAACCTAAAACCTAACCTTTCAACACTAGCGCATCTATCTGCAAAGGCTTTCTTAGTCATAATTAACCCCTTAATTGATAAACATTCTGTTTTCTAAAGGCAGACATTCCGAATTGATAGCCTTCATTTATTGCGTTGGCAGCCGAACCACCTTTTTTAAATTCCTGCTTTGCATGAGCTGCTGCCTTGTCTTGGCAAACCCTAGAGCCACCAGCAAAAGCGGTAAAAGATGCAGCTTTAACAGCCACTAAGTACAAGCGCATTTGAAATAATTGTTCTTTTGAAAGCTGAATCATTTTTAACCCCTTTGTATTTTGTAATCCTAAAAAAGCACTCCATCCGTGGAGCAAGGTATTTTTAGGGAGGAACTCTTTTGTTTGTGAATCTTTAACTTGGGGTTAGTTTACCAAAAAGTACTCTTTAGTCAATAAATAATTACTAATTAGTACATTTATTTTACAGCAGACATAAAAAAACCGCTTAACTGCGGTTTTTATACTTATATATGGGGTTGGTTTTTTTAGTGGGCGGCAGTGGTTGCCGTAATTGATTTGTTACCAGTCATCGTTTGATGAATTAATTATCTTGTTTTTGATCCCTTCGGCAAGTATTAATAGTTTTTTCTTTACGTTATTAAAATCATCACCATCATTTAATGGGCCTTTATACCCAGGGCTAAAGATGCTGGAGTTACGTGATGCAGGGATTGATAACTGAATATTTAAAAACCTAGTTCTAAACTTGTTATCTTTTATATCAATATTTATTGTGAAATGTATTTTCCATTCTGACTTTGCAAAACAAGAAAACCCCTCACAAGGGAAGTTTATTATTGCATTACCAATTATTTTTCCATCTTCTTTATTGCTGTACTCGGTAACGGCTTTTGCTGATCTAAATGTCTCAGCCACCCATATGTTAGCCATTGAATGAATAACTTCTTTGCTGTAGCCATCTATATGATGGACTTTTTCAAATGACGTCCTTTTAACAGTATTTTCTGATTGAATGGTTGCACATGAGGTTAAAAACAAAACCAAAGCGATAAATATTACATTTTTCATAATTCAAATTCTACTTTAATAGCTCGACCAATAATTTTACAATTGCCGTTAATTGGAATAACAGGGTAAGCAGGGTTAAGGGGTTTTAAAAAACGTTGATTACCATCAATCACCAGCTTTTTAAGTGTAGCTTCCATTGAATCCTCAAGTCTTGCAACCACTATATTTCCATTATCACAATGCTGATCTGGGTCAATAATCACAATACTACCCTCGGGGATAGATATTCCGTGCGGAGCTGTCATAGAATCACCTTGCACCCGTAAAGCAAAAGCATGCCTCCCAACCCTTGCCGTTGTTAATAGCCAATCCTCAGCATCACCAGGGGCATGATTATCAATTACTTCTGCCCAGCTTCCTGCTTGAACCCAACTTATCAATGGCACTCTCCCTGTTATATCTGGTCCTGGCTCAACGTTTTTAATTAACGTTGGCGTTTCTTGCCCTACAAAACCATTCTGTTCATCGTGCAGGCTATCCATCCAGCCTTGCGGCTTTCCTGTATTAGTTTCAATTATTCTTGCCATCTTCTCACCAATATTTTTGGGGTTTGATGGGTTTTTTAACTGACTAACATAGGATGAATCTTTTTCTATCAGATCGCAAAATACACGTTGACTTTCATACTCATCTATCAACTTAATCAAGTTTGTAAGTCTTATTTTTTTTATATCCACCTAAGTCACCTCTTACTTAATTCTTACACTTATTTACTAAATGATAAATATCTAAATAGTAAATATAGCTAGACTATCCATGTACCTTTTAGTACACTATTAACCATGAAAACAATAAACGATATAAAAGCATCAGAATTAGCAGCGTTTTTAGGGGTTACACCACCGTTTATTTCTCATGTTCGGCACGGTAGAAAAAACTTAAGTACCGACCAAGCATTGAAAATAAGCGATAAGTACGGCATTCCGCTTTATGAAATAAGGCCAGATGTTTACCCAAAAAGGATTTTTACTAACGCTGCTTAATTATGCGTAATCAATAAATATAAATAATCGGGGGCATCCCTCGGGAGATTGTTATGGCTAAAATTCAAGCGCATTTGTCGGATGATTGCGGATTAAACAAGGCAGTTAAGCGTGTTTTTGAGCATAAAGCAGTAGGTGAAACCAATATTGAAGTTTCTCAATTATTGTTTAAATCCATTAAAACCATCGAGCGACAAACAACGGATTATCTAACACGTATGGACTGTAAAAACACCAGTGAGGCGGTGGCAAAAGCAACGGCTGAGGGTTGGCTTACTTTTAAGTTAATCACCAAAACATTGCTGCTTATGATCTGCATAAACACCGCTTTTTATTCAATGGATGATGACAGCGCAGCGATCAGGGCAAAGTTGTCACGAGGCCATCAACGGCTAATAAGATCATCAAAGGATTTGACTGTATGACACAAAAAACAAAAATAACACCACAACTAATGGTTGCATCAATTATGAGCTTTGGGGTTGGGTTAGTGGGGCTTTCTTTGCTTGTTACCTGCTTTTATATTCAGCAGTTTTTTAAGCGGGTTAATGGGTGATTTATGAGTAATGCATGGTTCAGGATGTACCACGAATTTGCTACTGACCCAAAAGTTCAGATGTTATCTGAAACGGATCAGCGACGTTACATAATGTTACTTTGCTTAAAGTGTTGTAACGATGATGTAACGTTACATGAAACAGAAGTGGCATTTCAGTTGCGTATCAGTAACGAGGAATTGACCGCTACAAAACAGCGTTTGATTGAAAAGGGTTTGATAGACGAATCGCTCAACCCTACAGCATGGGACAAAAGGCAGTTTGTATCAGATTCAAGCGCGTCAAGGGTTGCAAAGCATCGAGCAAAGAAAAAACAGCAATGTAACGTTACAGTAACAAAAAGTAACGCCCCAGATACAGATACAGATACAGATACAGATACAGAGAAGAGAAGAGAGAAGGGGAAAAAACCCACGCGCTCAAAAACCACTTCTGCAAAAACTGCTTTTACAAAACCAAGAGAAACGGAAGTTATCGAGCTTGGGGTTCAAAGCAATCTCAATATTTCTGGTTTTTTTGATTACTACGAATCAAACGGATGGATGGTAGGAAAAAATAAAATGAAAGACTGGAAGGCAGCGGCTAGAAGTTGGCACAACCGACAATCCACATTCAAAAAACCACAACACAACCAAGCAAGGGGAAAAGATGAGTGCTTTAGCGACAAGTATTGGGAAGCCGTCGAAAACGCATAGCGGCATGATCGTATCGCTAATGCGAGCAATGCTGGCTGATTATCCAACGCAATATAGAAAATCATACCCAGATGAAAAAACCGCCTCAATGCTGAAAAGCAGGTTAGAAGCAAAAATGGCAGTGTTTCATCCTAGTGATGTGATTGATGGGTACGAGCAATGCATAGACGAGAATCCAAGGTTTATGCCGACTATTCCTGATCTGATCGGGCATATTAAAAACTTAACAAAAACCAGAGAGGAAAAAACAAAAGGAAATATTGAGGCGGAAAGAATAGCCGCCTTACCAGCTCCAACTATCGACTGCAATCCGCTGGATATGCTGAAAAAAGCACAATCAGCAATTGATACCAGTAGTCCAGATGGCATGGAAGAATGGAAAAAGCGAATGCATGGATTAAAACTTCACAATAACAAACTGACAGCAAGTATGGAAAAAAGATATGCAGCACCCCATCAACTTTGCAATGTTAATGGCTGTAGTAAAGCTGGGGCATTGACAAGCAGCGTAAGAGGCAGCGAAAGCTGGTATTGCAGTACTCACTTTGCGATGAGCTAAGAAAATGAAAACAAAAACAACAGGCATAAAAAAACCAGCAATTGACGGTAATCAAGAACTGGCTTCAACAAGAATTCAAGGCACCTAAACTATGAAAACTCAAGACAATTTAAGCACGAATGAGCACAAAAAACAAATGGCAGTCAACACCAGAACGCAGGGCGAAGGATGCAGTAGACCTTCGAAAATGCTTGATTTCTTATATCTGCAAAAATCCGACCTGGGGAAGAGCGTATATCAAGAAAATGCAGGTGAAGCACGGGGTGGATTATGCGTTGAAGATGAAGAGGGAGGCCAATGTGGAGCGACAAAGGATAAGGGGGCGTTAAATGCTTCTTGAGATAACCGACTGGGTAAAAGTGCTAAGTATTTTGGCAGCAGAAACAGGCAGGACTAAAAAAGCCATTTTGGAAGATGCTGGGATTGCTGGAAATGCAGCTTGTGCGTATTCAAACTCAACAACCCCGCCTGAGCCAAAGCATAGTGAGGGTGATTTTTTATTGAAAATGTTTAGAAAAGTAACGGGTAAACGGTTTGCTCCAAAACTTAAAAAAAGTGCTTCGGTACGCTGTCCTAGTTGCTCGATATTGAAACCAAGGGCGGAAATAATGCGTATGGGAGTGCAAAAGTTTAGATGCACAACCTGTTCAGATAGAGCTAAAGGACCGAAAAGGTTTTGATTTGTGATGAACCTGAATAACCAAATGGCTAGGGATTTTATTTGTGGTTATTTTGAACCAGGTAACGAATGGAAAAGATTTTGTAGAAGAATGATTTTAAAACTTAAAAAAAGAGATTGAAATGGCTAAAAGATTGGCGGTAAAAGTTGAACAATACCAAAACGAACAGGGCGAGAACAAGGGGTGCTACGTTGATTTAGGCGTTATTTTGGACGGTGACAACGGTCAGTATTTGTTGATTGACCCCACAGTTAGCCTTGCAGGGTGTTTAAGCAAGCAAAATATTATGAATCACCAAGCAGGTAAGAAAGTTAGAACTTCTTTGATGGTGAGCATTTTTGATGATGATAATCAAAATCAGGGGCAGAACAACCCACCAGATCATTTAGAGCAGCCTTTTTAGGTGATTAATTTAGACATTAAGCCCCTTTCGGTAAATAGAGCCTGGAGGGGGCGTAGGTTTAAAACGTCTGAATACAAGGCATACGAAAAGCAAATGCTGTTAATTCTGCCTAAGAATTTAGACATTCCTAGCGGAAATTTAGACGTTTCCATTAAATTTGGGTTTTCTAATGCTGGTAGCGATATAGATAATCCATTGAAAATGCTGGTTGATATTTTGCAAAAAAAGTACGGCTTTAATGACAACAAAATTTATAAAATGAATTTAGAAAAGATCAAAACTAAAAAGGGTTGTGAGTTTATCGAGTTTGATATTAGGGGGGTTGAATGAGCAAGCATGATAATTTTAAGAAACATTGGCTTGATATGGGGCAACCACCTGTTGAGTATTTTAATACCAAAGAGAATATTTGGATTGAAGTGCTTCCGAATAGAGGTGTTTTTTATGATTATTCTTACAGGATAAAGGGAGACAAGCATTGGATGCTTCGTCAAAAATGGATTGATTCAGGTTTTATTCTGCCTATTGAATATTTAAGCACGTTTGATGGTAAATACGCATTAACTGATACCCCTAAGTGGGATTTTGATACCAAATATAGAGAAGGTGATTTGTTGGTCACAGATAAAAACAAGAAAGACCAAGGCAAGCATTATCGCTTTGAATACCGTGGAATTAAATTAGACCCTGCTCGAATATGCAAAATATACGGAGTTAATTCTTTGTTGGTTGGTCAGGCCCTTAAGAAACTATTAGTTGCAGGTGGTCGTGGAAATAAAAGCTATGAGCAGGATTTAAAGGACGTTATTTGTGCGGTAAATCGTGAATTGGAAATGATCAAGGAAGACAAGGAAGCATGAAAAGATTTGTAATAAAAACAATAGCTGAATTTATTGAAAAATATGTAATTGAGCCAAAAATTGAAAGGTGCTTGTTATCACATGATGAGCTGCAGCAACTTATTTGTGATGGTGTGATTGATGCCGATCCTGCAAATGTTAATGCGGCTAGTATTGATATTACACTCCACAAAGTTATTTTACAGGAAGGGCACCCCCGCTTTAATTCTGTGATTAATCTAGCTCAAAAGGAGAATATTGAAACCAGTGAAATTAGCATGACAAAAAATGGTTATACGTTATCGCCTGGGGAATTTTTACTGGCCAGCAGTCGAGAAACTTTTAATTTACCTGACGACATTAGCGCTGAATATAAACTTAAGTCTTCACAGGCTAGAAATGGATTAGACCACGCGAATGCTGGTTGGGCTGGTGCTGGATGGAACAACTCAAAGCTAACGCTGGAATTTAAAAATATATCTGCAAGGCATCATTTAACGATCAATACAGGCATGAAATGTGGGCAAATGGTGTTTTTTAAACATAAAAAAGTACCGAGACATGCAAGTTATGCGACCAGAGGCCAATACAACGGTCAAAGCAAAGTAACGGCAAGTAAGGGGGTTAGATGAAGCTACTTAGTGCAATAGCTTTCGGCCTGTTTGCTATGTTCGCATTATTCTATTTTTTAGCTCAATTACTTTCTTGTTTATTCGGTTGGTTATTTAAAAGATATTAAGCGTTATTGGTTTGTGTAGCATCAATTATTGGTTCGGTAAATGTCAGAAAATAAAAATAGATACCCTGAAATTTTGAAAGACCTGAAAGAAAGCGTTGTTAAATCGTTGATAGCGCAGGGAGTTGAGTTATCAGTTGCTAATCAATCGGCTCATGTTGCAGCGGAAAGTATAAGGAAAGATTGGGGGGGTATTTTAGTTTATATCTGCAAGGGTTCTGGTTACGATCTGAGCCTTCGTGATGAAAAAATATGGTCTGAATTTACAGGCCATAATCATCAAGAGTTATGCAAAAAATACGATATTACTATTCAGCGCGTTTATAAAATCATTGCTGTTAAACGGCAACAAGATTTGATGGATAGGCAGAATGATTTGTTTGGGTAAATTTTTAACCCGCTTTAAAAGAAAGCAGAACAACACCTGTTTACCATTACATTTAAAGAAAACTATGTGAGTGTGTAAATGGGTGATCTTTCAAAAAACTTTAGTCGTGTTGAGTTTCAATGCAGATGCGGCAAATGCAAATCAATAGCACCAAAACAAGAACTGATCGAAAAGCTAGAAGAGATCAGGACGTTTATTGGTTCGCCTATCCATATTTTAAGTGGTGTTAGATGCTCTGAACATAACAACAATGTGGATGGTGTAAAGCATAGCCAACATTTACTCGGTACAGCAGCCGATATTGTATGCAAAGAATTAACACCCACCGAACTTGCAAATATTATTGATGATTTATGGCCTAACAATTTCGGCTTAGGTAGATATAAAACTTTTACTCATTTTGATGTAAGAACATCGAGGGCAAGATGGTAATTGCAGGATTAGAATTTAAGATTGACTGGAGGCAGCGCTCAACAATACGTGGTGCTGTTTGGGTTGCGACTGCTTTAGTTGGTGGGATTGGTTGGTTTCTGGGTAAAGATATAACCGAGATAATTTTATTGGGAACTGCGGTGGCTGGCGGTCTTGGTGTTGGGGTTAAGGATTAATGCCTTTACCTTATATGTTGGCGGCTTCTTTATTGATTGGAATAGCAACGGGTTATCAAGTTAAAAGTACGCTATTTAAAGCCAAGCAATCAAAAGAATTATTGCAGACTGTATCGCAGTTAAAGCAGGTAGGAATAAGAAATAAAGAACTGGTTAATGAAATAAGTGATCAGCAGCAAAAAACCAAAATAATCACTAAAACGATCATTAAAAGAATACCTAACTATGTCACCAAGAAACAAAAAAGCGATAGTGATTGCAATATTTCTGGTGATGCTAAACGGATGCTCAACAAGCTCGTTAATATGTAGCGAACCACCAGGACAACTGCTTGTAAAAGCTGAACCATTAAACGAATTAAAGGGGAACAAGGAAGTGGATTTAATCAATTACACGGCACAATGCATTGTGAAACATAACGATGTAAAGGCAAAGCTAAATAATTTGATCAACTGGCATGGAAATAACAAATGATGTCAGAAGATAAATTTAGGGAAATTGTAGAGCAAGCGCTAGAGGATAGAAGTCGTATTGATTGTCAGCAGCATTTACAGCACCATGAATTTCTTGCTGAGTTTATACAGGAGCAACGTATAAAAAGGGAGCGGTGGGAGGCTATACAAAGACAGGTTTTAGGGTGGGGCATTATTGCTATTGTTGGAACCGTTGGGGCTATTGTTGCTAAGAAGTTTGGGGTTGATTTGTGAGTAAAAAATATTACGTGTACCACCTAATAAACCCGATAAACAATGAAGTTTTTTATGTAGGTAAGGGTTCTGGTGATAGGTGCAATAACCATGAAAAACAAGTTTTAAGAAACCCTGAAAAATATGGCAAATCAAGCAAAGGGAAAGTGATAAATAGAATCTTAAAGCAAGGCTTAAAAGTTGTTGTAAAAAAGGTATCTCTATTTGGTAATGAAGTTGACGCTTTGAATGAAGAGAAAAACCATATTGAATTTTTTGGTTTTGATAACCTAACAAACATCAATAGTTGTGGTGGTATCTCGGGTAAAACTCAAGGGCTTGGCGATACGTTACTTGGTAAGGAAGTTTGTAATGAAGTAATGAGTATAGCTGATGTTAGGCTTAGCGACAGGCTACCCAATAAATATGGATGGTCGTTAAAAGATTCACACCATGCTTTAACCATGGTTTTTAATAAATGTATAAATGGGGTTAATAGGAGTTCATTTTTATACGGGGTTGATAAAGTTATTGGTGAAAAGTTTGTTGGGGCTTTTTCTCCACTGGTAATTACAGATGGTTATTTTATGCCTTCGCAACATGCCATTAAATAGAAAACAAGAAGTTTTTTGCAATGAGTACATTATTGATCTTAATGGAACTCAAGCGGCAATTAGGGCTGGCTATAGTGAAAAAACTGCAGAGGTAAAAGCGTCTCAGCTATTAAGGATAGTTAAGGTTAAAGATAGAGTTTCTGAGTTACAGAAAACTAGATCAATCCGCACAGAGGTGACTCAAGACCTAGTAATAAATGAAATTTCTAAAATTGCATTCGCTAATATTCAGGATATTTTTGATGAATATGGCGAACTAATCCCTATCCATGAATTACCGCGCGAAGTTGCTGCGGCACTACAGGAAATAAATCAGGACTCAATTGGTAATGGCGATGGCGAGCAGGTGATTAAACGGAAGTACAAGCTATCAGATAAAAAATCTAGCCTGGAATTGTTGGGAAGGCATTTAGGGTTATTTACCGATAAAATTAAACATGATCACCTTAGTAGTGACAACAGCATGAGCCCAACAAAACAAAACAGAACTATTGAAGAAGTCGAAACTGAACTTATTAAGCGTGGTATTGATCCAAAATCGGTTTTGCTCGATGAATGACGGATTACATAGAGCTTATCGACAATGGACGAATTGAACAGTGTAAACGTACTTTCTGGGCTTTTCGACAATACATAAACCCAAAGCTTAAAAAATCATGGTGGCCTCGGGAAGTAGCTCACGAATTACAGCAATTCTGGGATGACTACCAAGCAGGGTTAAGGCCTAAGCTAGTCATTATGGCACCACCGCAACACGGGAAGAGTACAGCGGTTATAGATTGGCTTGCATGGATAGCAGGAAAATCAAACGATGAAAGAATTATTTATGCTTCATTCTCAGACAGACTGGGAGTAAGAGCAAACCTACAAATCAGGAAGATTGTTAATAGTGAAAAGTATCAAGGCGTTTTCCATGAAACAAAAATAGGCAGTAAATGTACTCAGGATTATTTTGAATATGATAATGCCGAGGGTTACTTTAGAAATACAACGGTTCGCGGATCGGTAACGGGTGAGTCTTTAGATATTGGGGTGATTGATGACCCGATCAAAGGACGAATAGAAGCTAAAAGCGAAACGATCAGGAATGCCGCTTGGGAATGGTTTACTGATGATTTTAGTACAAGGTTCTCAGATCAAGGTGCTTTATTAATCATACTTACCCGCTGGCATGTTGACGACCCCGTTGGGCGTTTAGTTAATATTGATAGCGATGTAAAAGTATTGCGTTATCCAGCCATAGCCGAAGAGGACGAAACAAACAGGGCAAGAGGTGAGCCGCTTTTTAAAGAGCATAAAAGCCTGGAGTTTTTGCAGTCAATAAGAAAGCGTATGTTTGTGGGGTCGTGGGAGTCGCTTTACCAGCAAAATCCGACTATTTCAGAGGGAGATATATTTAAACCCGATGCAATACCCGTTTTAGATTTTTTACCCGTTACATGCAGGTATTTTGTACGGGCGTGGGATTTAGGGGCAACAACCAAAGGAGATTGGACGGTTGGTGTCAAAATGACCCGACACGGTGAAATGTGGATTATCACTGATGTGGCGAGGATGAGAGGCGGGCCACATGATGTACGTGATTTTATTTTAAAAACAGCGGAACGTGACGGAAAAGTATGTTCTGTTAGGTTGCCGCAAGACCCAGGGCAAGCCGGAAAATCACAAGCCGCTTCTTTTGTGTCGATGTTGAATAAATTTACAGCAAAAGCCTTACCCGTAACAGGTGATAAAGAAACAAGGGCTGATCCTTTGGCGGGACAGTTAAACATTGGAAATGTGGCTATTTTAAGGGGCGCGTGGAATGATGTTTTTACCGATGAATTGCGATCTTTTCCAAATGGAAAATATGATGATCAGGTGGATGCAGCAGCAGATGCATTTGAAGAGCTAACTAAAGATAATGAAATAGATTATATGAGCGAAGGCGATACAGAGGAATATACGGAAGGTGCTTGGTGATCGTTATAAACTCTAATGGAAAAGGCAAGATGCAGAGCATTACTATTACTGAGGATAGATAATGAGTATCAGAGATCATTTAACCAATACACTAGGCGCAACTCATCTATTCATGCTGGATGACGACACACGCGACCCAGGATCGTCAGGTATTGCTACGTTATTTACAGCTGATGTAAATGATATGTTCACGCCTGCACCTGTTATATACGGTGTGAACAATTGTTATAGGAGCCAGCATGTAGTCGATTTTACCTCGCTATCTAATGGTGGGGTTATCGGGAATACATCTGATATAAATGATAACGACTCTTTCTCATGGGCTAGCACAAGCAGATCTCTACTTATAGTATTTAGCGCAAAAGAATATTTCACACCCTCGTCGGTCTACGAGCAAGGTGCGAAAATCAATAATTTTGCAATTTTAGTTGGCCTAGCTGGTGCCATTTCATTTCAGGCAGCCGATGAAGGGACGGATTTTTTAGTAGCTGAAACAGCTTATCGTGGTGAAGACAATCGAGTTTATCAAGTGGGTGGTGTTTGGAAACACGCCTCTCAACATCCTGGCGCTGGGAATCTTGTTCAGTTGATCGTCAATGGCGTTATTCAAAGTGAATGCCAGGGTACATCGACAGACCCATTTCCTTTGCATTCTGGAGACATTACGGTGGGCAATTGTGGCGAAACCCTAAAAACTAGAAATGAGCAGGCTTTGTCTTTAAATGTTCGGGGTAAAGATATTAATATGCTAGGCATGTTTAATGGAGTGGCGCTATCTGACACACAATATCGAGATATATTTGAGCGCACTGTGTTACCTGAATTAATTGTCGCTGCTGACACTGTGGCTAATCAACAAATTGCGCTAGATGCGCTGATTGGCAATACATATCAAAATTTAAACTGTGCAATTCAGATAAGACAAGCGACAGACGCAACCAATTATAGATTGCTTGTGGATAATATTACTTTCATTCAAAACCTGCTAATCAGAGATATTGCAATACTGTTTATTGGTACTGGAATATTGACGATAGAAAATGCTAATGGATCTAATGTTTTTGAAGTTGCGGCACCAGCAGAAATTGACTTGGACGGCACAACGGTTCTAGCGGGCGGTGGCTCTATAGTATTGGTAGATGATGTTATTAGATTGCACAGCGTTATAGATCAATCAAACCTATTTGATAGAAAAGTAGTTTTCGAAGTGGCTGGAACATATAATTTTGACAATGTTGCTGATGCAATTATTGAAAATGTTAGCGGTGGAAACGTCACTATTAATTTAAACAACTCAACTGTGTCAACTAATATAGGGCCTGATATAACGCTAAATATCCCAGCGGTGTTGGCAAATGCGTCAATAAGTGGTTTAATCGCTGGCTCAGGCGTATGTATAAAAAACGAAACAACCAACACTATTATTTTTAACGATATAGTCGCAGGAGCAGAATACAACGCTAGTTATGAGGAGGGCACAGATTACACTATTGGCGATACGATCAGTTCAGTTGTGGCCTATAGCTCTGGCGTTACTGCTAAATTACCAAAACAGTATTTTGCGGTGGCAGGTGCGAGTGGCTGGTCAATACTGACCATTCCAGAAGATGACGCAATTTACAATGCAAATGCAATAGACGGCAGTCTAGTCACTGAATTTGTAGCGGATTTTCCAAATATACAGGTTGATGTAAACGACCTAGATGGCACAACAACACCGCAACGTGGTTATGCATGGTATGTCAGCTCAATGATGGATGCAGATAGCAGAGCGGCTTACTTTGGGGCGATGACAGCGGAAGATTCAGTAAATTACCGTATTAATTCAGCCGTT
>ENA-OSET01003146-OSET01003146.1-sediment-metagenome-genome-assembly--contig:-NODE-3146-length-15369-cov-2.921985_pt1 | contig 15369 bp, 15 predicted proteins | sample MGYA00237882_ERZ534229 | MGnify/ENA primary metagenome ERZ534229 (study PRJEB26408, sample SAMN06266212) | sediment metagenome | isolation source: Hudson Canyon methane seep mesocosm | place... | reverse complement strand
TGTTGAATTTGTTCAATTTTGGCCAGTATTTGATCTGAAGAATAACCAAGCCTTAGTAAAGAGGCGTAAACTAGGCCGCCTGCATTAATCACATAATCAGGCGCATACAACACCCCTTTATCGTGCAACCTTTGACCTAAATCTGGTCGTGTTAGTTGCACATTGGCTGAACCTGCCACAATCATACAAGCGAGTTCATCGACTGACTTATCATTAATAACATTGCTTAGACCACAAGGTGCAAAAACCTCACAGGCCGTTTGATGTATACATTCTGGAGATACCACGCAAGAGGCAAAATCTCTTCTTGCTGTATCAATATTTGTTTGGTTGATATCAGCAACGATCACATATGCACCCGCTTTATCGAGCATTCGACCTAGCGCCATACCGACATTTCCGACCCCTTGTAAAGCCACTTTAATGCCCGACAAATCATCTCTATGTAAACGGTGCTTTACAGCCGCTTTAATACCTTCATATACACCCTTGGCAGTATAAACTGAGGGGTTTCCTGTCGTGCTGGTACTAGTAACATAAGATGTTTCTGTCTGAATGATATCCATTTCTTTTGCGGAGGTACCCGAATCTATCGCGGTAATATATTGACCATGCAATGACTCTACAAAACGCCCAAACTCGGTAAATAATTTAACGGCATCGTACCCATCTTTTGGCTTTATGATGACGGCCTTGCCACCACCTTGAGGCACGCCCGCGAGTGCGGCTTTATAACTCATGCCTCTGGCGAGGCTAATCACATCTTGCGTGGCTTGAGTTTCATTATCGTATTCGATAAAACGACAACCACCTAAGGCAGGTCCGAATTGAGTATTATGAATGGCAATAAAAGCTTTTAGACCGCTGTCAGCGTCATCTCTAACGTGCAGCTCTTTGACCTGGTATTGATCCAGTAATTCAAACATAGTGCTATCCTCTCAGAGTAACTTACGTTTGACTAAATCGGTACTGGCTTTTGGCCATTCGAACTTAGTCCGAAACGTAAGAGGTGGTAACCTCGCGTTTATAGAGGGAACGCGCATCAACCATAATGGTTAATATTTGTACATATTAGTATAGAGTTATTTAGGGGTATTTGGGAATGCTAGATAACATTACGTTACCAGATTAATCATTTATATGACTTTGGAGAGTTTATTTTATCAGGACTTATTTGAAGTTTTTTAAACGAATCAATACATTGGGCACATAAACAGCAGGATTTATCGCCATATTTATCCACTTCTACCTGTTGCTCTGGGGATAGACTGACCGACATACACCAACAATTAGACTGACTCTTAGTCTGTTGAGCGCCATCTTCTTTGGATGATATTGAAATATTCTGACAGTGATTCTCTTGTCCACAACTAGGGCATTCACTCTGTAAAGTGATGCCAATCATATTGTCTTCAGAGGTCATTAAACCGACATCACTTTGGTCGCCTTCCTGTCTGAGAGCGCGTTGAATTCTTACCTCGTCGTGAACCAAATTCTTTTGATTTTGATACTCTGACTTTTTTAGCACGTTGTTTTTCAGTTAAATTATTGGTTGGTTCAGCATAAGGATTTTCACCTGACTTAAATTGAAAACGTATCGGCGTGCCTTTAATTTTTAAGACTTTACGAAAGGTATTGGCCAAGTAACGCTTATAGCTGTCAGGTAGATCTTCTGTTTTAGAGCCATGCACCACAATAACCGGAGGATTCGAGCCACCCTGATGAGCATAACGCAGCTTAATTTTTCTACTACGAACCATTGGCGGTTGGTGATCAGATACGCAATCTATTAATAACTCTGTTAAGCGTTTCGTTTGCCATTTTGCAAATGCAGATGCATAACCTTGGTCAATTGACTTATACAAATCCCCTACACCTGTGCCATGCTTAGCGGAGATAAAATGCAATTCAGCATAATCCATGAAAACTAAACGACGCGACAACTCTCGCTTGACTTCTTTTTTGTCGTCCTGCGTCATACCATCCCATTTATTGACCGCAATCACTAGCGCTCTACCGGAGTCCATTGCAAAACCCAATAGATGGAGGTCTTGCTCGACAATGCCTTCTCTAGCGTCAATCACGATGACCACGACATTCGAATCTTCAATTGCCTGCAAGGTCTTGATAATTGAGAATTTTTCAACTGTTTCTTTGACGCTCTTTCGACGTCGAACACCTGCTGTATCAATTAGAGTATACGGTTTATCTCGCCGCTCATAAGGGATATAAATACTGTCTCGTGTGGTGCCAGGTTCATCGTAAACCACGACCCGATCTTCACCTAACAAACGGTTTACCAAGGTAGATTTACCTACGTTTGGTCGGCCAACGATACCAATTCGACAACCAGTATTCTCTGCGTCAGAGTGGTCTTGCTCTGGGAAGTCAGCCATGGCCTCTTCAATTAACGAGGTAACACCACGGTTATGACTGGCAGCGGTTAAACGAAGCTTCTCCATCCCCAAGGCATAAAAGTCATTTGCTACCACATCGCCATTAAGTCCATCAATTTTATTGACAACGAGTGTATAAGGTTTGCCTGTCTGCCGAAGGTGTTGAGCAATATCTTCATCAATAGTCGTGAGGCCATCTCGAGCATCGACTACAAAAAAGACCAGGTCGGCTTCTTCCATCGCAAGAAGCGATTGCTCTGCCATAGCCGCATCAATACCGACTTCATCACCACTAATACCGCCAGTATCAATGGTAATAAATTTCTTTTCTAATGCAACACCTTCACCATATTTTCTATCGCGCGTTAAACCCGAGTAGTTTGCGACAATCGCATCTCTGGATTTAGTCAAACGATTAAAAATCGTCGATTTCCCCACATTTGGTCGCCCTACTAGAGCAATAACAGGAATCATTAATTAGGCCTTTATTTAGTGAAGACTTCAGAGAGCTGAAAACGAGGGTAGATCTTATACGCCACTATGTCGCCTGAACGCGCATAGACATATATTATGTCACCTGAAACAAGTATATTCCCCATAACTCCCTCGGAGTCTGGTAATTTCCTGGCCAACATTTCACCATCACTTACTGATAACACATGCAGATAGCCTTCAAAGTCGGCCGTGATAACTGTTTGACCAAACACCGTTGGCGAACTTAAGCGTCGGTATTTTAAAGCCTCATTCCGCCATAGTTCGGAACCTGTCGCTTGATTAAGGGCGACCACATCTCCGTTTGCCGTGGTTACAAATACTGTTGAAAACCCTACCGCTACGCGGTTAAATGAAGATAGTTCTTTTGACCAAATTTCCTGTCCGGTGGTCACGTCTAGCGAAACCAATTTACCTTGATAAGCAGCTGCATATAGCCTGTCACCATCTAGGGTGGCTTGTCCATCGGGATCAACAAGTCGTTCTAACTCGGTCCGCCCCTGAGGTAGACCTAATGTTGCTTTCCAAAAAGGCGCGCCATTCTGATTATCAAAAGCTGACATTTCACCATTAGCAAAACTGGTAATAGTGTATTTCAAGCTAACCAATGGCGTCGCTGTTCCTCGTAAAGACAAAATGGGACCAAGACTATCATGCTGCCAAACTTTAGCACCATCAACCGTATCGAATGCCGTCAAACTACCATCAATTGTTTGCACCATCAATAATTTACCATTACTAACGGGTGCAGCCACAGCCTCACTCGTTAAAGTCTGCCGCCATAGTTCATCACCATTGTGACGATCAATACCGACCACTTGCCCTTGAAAGGTTGTGTAATATAAGTGTTTATCATCAAACCCTAAACCACCACTTACACGCTCATCATACTCACGAGACCATAAGGTTTTACCCTGGCCACTTTCTATTACGTGTAGCGAACCCTCAATATCAATCGTGTAAATATGACCGTCTATCAATACTGGCGTTAGCTGCAGCATAAGACTATCATCACCCGTTCCGACTGAGGTTTTCCAAAGACGCTTCAAGCTAACCTTATCTTTGAACTTTTCCAATTCAGTCGGTTCATTAACCTTCTCAGTACTACAAGAAAGTAAAAAAATTAACGATAAACATAAAACGATACTTTGAATAGTTTTCGCATTTACTAATTTAAGCATCATGCTTCAAGGGCCCTAGGTTTAGAAAATTCTATTTGTGTGCATTTATAATGCATAAATCTTTAACATCAAAGCGTATCTGGATTAACACCTAAGTCAGACAGTTTTACAGCAAGAAGCGGCTGAGACTGCGGAGAATCTTTAACCATTGAAAATGCTTTAGTATAAGACTCAATTGCGCCGATTTTATCTCCTGAACGATTCTTAATATCGCCAATAATTTCCAGATAATCCCCTTCGAATGCCGTATCTGTCGCTACCAACATAGCTAAGGCCTCTTCATTCTTATCTTGTGAAGATAATATTCTCGCTAATCGACCGGTTACAATATGCTTTATGCGCGAGTCATCTGAATTCGCCAATACCCAGTTCAATTCAGTTATAGCTGTGTCTAAATCTTTATTCTGTACACTTTCTTTCGCAATAAAGAGCGAAGCATAAATTGCATACTCAGTGTCTATAAATTTTTCTTTCAACTCAGATGCTAAAAATGAAATAGTTTCAGCGCCATCTGTTTCTGCATCTTTTGCTGTTACAGCTGTAATAAGTTGCTTGTACATTATCGATGCAGAACTTTTGTCATCTATTTGTTTTTGTTGATATGCCTGCCAACCAAATATTAATGCAAGTGAAACTCCAACGCCCATCAATATTGAGCTGGCATATTCCTTCCACCATTTCTTGAGTGCCGCTATTTGTTCTTCTTCTGTATTAAAATCGTCCACAATTTGCTCCCGTTTATCTTTTCAAAAAATTAGTTAGTTTTATTGTTAAATCTTCATAAGCAACAGTCTCTTGCTGACCTTCGCTTTTAAGTGGCTTTAATACCACAGAATTCTGTTCAAGCTCTTGTTCGCCGATAATGATGCCGATTTTAGCACCAGATTTATCTGCTTTTTTCATCTGACTTTTGAAACTGCCTCCGCCAGCATTTTGTACTATCCGAAACTCTGTTTCATTTCGCAAAGATTCTGCGAGTTCAAAGGCTTTACTAACAGTACCTTGACCAGCGGCGACAATAAAAATATCAACAGTGTCGTTTACACTTTCCGGAACAAGGTTTAGTTCTTCAAGCATCAACACTAATCGCTCAACCCCCATTGCAAAGCCAACTCCGGGTGTACCTTTACCACCAAGCTGAGCAACCAAACCATCATAGCGCCCGCCTGCACAGACAGTACCCTGTGCACCCAAGGTGTCGGTTACCCACTCAAAAACAGTCTTCGAGTAATAATCCAAACCCCTTACCAATCCAGGATTCACCTTATAGTTAATCTCTGCCTGGTCCAAGAAAGCTAACAATTCGATGAAATCATTCTTGGACTCATCACCGTAAAAATCAGGTAACGTTGGTGCCTCAAGCAATATTTCTTGCGTCCTCGCATTTTTGCTATCTAAAATCCTTAAAGGGTTAGTGCTTAAACGACGTCGACTATCTTCATCCAGTTCATCTATATACTGCTCAAGATAACTAACTAAAGCCGTTTTAAATTCTTTTCGCTCATCAGGCAAACCCAAAGAATTAATTTCTAACACGACATGTTCGAATAAACCTAGATTTTTCCATAGTCGGGCAGTCATTAGAATTAATTCAGCATCAATATCCGGCCCCTTAAAGCCGAAACATTCCACTCCAATTTGATGAAACTGACGATAACGACCTTTTTGGGGACGCTCATGGCGAAACATTGGACCGGTATACCATAAACGCTGAGTTTGATTGTATAATAATCCGTGTTGCTCAGCAGCTCTAATACAACATGCGGTGCCTTCTGGCCGTAATGTTAAGCTATCTCCGTTACGATCTTCAAAGGTATACATCTCTTTTTCGACAATATCGGTTACTTCACCAATTGAGCGCTTAAATAATTCAGTTTGCTCAACAATTGGCATACGGATTTCCTGGTAGCCATAACTAAATAGCACCTGTTTGACTTGGTTTTCAAAGTATTGCCAAACTGCCGATTTATCTGGAAGCAAGTCATTCATACCTCGAATTGCTTGAATTTTTGCCAAGACCTTATTCCTTAAAAAGTAGTGCTAAAGTAATGCTAAAAAAGTGAGCTACACTTTCGCGATAATTTGCTCATCTGCTAATTCTTTTTTCTTCACTTGTTCACGAATTGCACGTTCAAGCTCATCGACCAAACCTTCGTTCTTTAGCTTATGATGAGGCTTGCCATCCAGATATAATAAATTATTGGGTGAGCCACCGGTCAAACCAAGATCCACTTCTTTTGCTTCTCCGGGACCATTAACAACACAACCAATAATAGCGACGTCAATCGCAGCAGTAACGTCATCAAGACGCCCTTCAAGCTCATTCATGGTTTTCACCACATCAAAATTCTGTCGAGAGCAACTGGGACAGGCAATGAAATTTATACCTTTTGATCGAATCCGTAAGCTACGTAAGATATCAAACCCCACTTTTATCTCTTCAACCGGGTCTGCTGCCAACGAAATTCTAATGGTATCACCAATTCCATCCATCAATAACATGCCTAAGCCGACTGATGATTTCACCGTACCCGATCGTAAACCACCCGCCTCAGTAATACCAAGATGCAAAGGTTGTTCAATCTGGTCTGCTATCTTTCGATATGCAGCGACTGTCATGAAGACATCAGACGCTTTTAGACTAACCTTGAAGTTTTCAAAGTTATGACGTCGGAGTATATTGACATGCCTCATTGCGGATTCAACAAGCGCATCTGGAGTGGGCTCTCCATATTTTTTCTGAATGTCTTTTTCTAACGAACCCGCATTCACACCAATGCGAATAGGAATATTTTTTTCTTTCGCACAATCAATCACCGCTTTTATACGATCTTCTTTGCCGATGTTTCCTGGATTGATTCGCAAACAATCGACGCCATACTCTGCAACTTTTAGCGCTATTTTGTAATCAAAATGAATATCCGCAATTAAAGGAATATCCGTCTTTTGTTTAATAATTTTGAATGCTTCAGCCGCATCCATTGTTGGAATAGATATCCGAACAAGGTCAGCACCTGCAGCTTGTAATGCTTCTATTTGGGCTACTGTAGCTTTTACATCACAGGTATCAGTATTCGTCATGCTTTGGACAGCGACGGGTGCGTCGCCGCCAACGGGAACATTTCCCACCCAAATTTGCTTGGATTTTCGACGCTTAATGGGTGATTCAAATTTCATAATTTACTCTATTATCCGCCAATAGATTATTCATTAGGTAATTTATTAGACAGTTCATTAGACAAGTCATTAGACAAGTCATTAGACAATGTAATAACAGCTCGGCCATTTCTTGCTGTAAAAGGTTTTAGGTTAACAGCTTTACCTTGAGATATAATTTCAACCTTAGTTGCATCCCCAAGAATAATAGTAAAGGGCGAAATGCCGGTATAAATCAAGCTGTCTCCCGCCTTCTTGAGCGCCCCAAAAATATTTTTCCCAGTGCCATCGCTTAACTTAAACCAGCAATCACCTGTAAACGATACACTAACATCAATTTTAGAGGCACCTGTTTCAGCCAAGTTATCCTGATCACCTAGTAATGGCTTAGGGTTTTCTAGCTTCCTGGTGCTTTGTTTTTCTGGTATTGCGAGTAAGGGTTTTGTCGTCTTCTTTACGCTAATATTTTGTTCTTTCGTTTGGTCTTCATCCACTAAAGTACTTGCTTCAATAGCAATACTCTTTTTAGAGACAGTGACTTTCGTTTTTAAATTGGCACTTTTGATGTCTGTAGTATCACGGATAACTTCAGTTTGGTGAGCGTGTGGCACTTCTACATTAGCGTCATGAGCTAATGCACCTTTTATCGGTTGCTCCGTTGAAAATAAAAAAAATACGTAGAACCCAAGGCTCGATATTAAACCAACTAAAGAGAATACAACCAAGGCTTTTCTTCGTGCTTTAGATTGATGCGTTTTTTTCAACTTTACAGCATTCTCATCAATAACCTGTTTCCGCTTGCTCAATTGCTTTTCTAAAAGCTCAACCATACGCTCTTCGTGTAAACGCACCAAACGACAATATGAACGAAAGTAGCCTTTTAAAAATACATCACTACTAAAAGTATCATAATCTTCATCTTCCATCGCTTTAACGACGGAAGATCTTAAATGCAGTTCATGAGCAATACTGTCGATGGTATAACTTAACTCTTCCCGTGCCGCTTTCAGTATTATTCCTGGATTTGTAGTACTGCTCTGGTCCGAATCAGTCATGATTTGACTCCACATTTACGCGCTCTAATCGCCGAATATTTTCTTCTGACTCAGGGTACATTGTATTAAGCAAATTACTAAGACTTGCTTCCTGCTCCGTACTATCAAAATAATGCGCTATACGTACGCCTAACCATAGACTCTTTGCCGAATGCTGCATCCCTCTTTCACGAATAAGGCGTACCAAGCGATTATAATGGTGCTGCGCTCTTTCAAACTCATTAATCTGAATCAGTATTTCGGATATCCCAAACAAGGCTTTCGCATCAAATCGATCCAGCCTTAAGGTTTTTGTGTAGGCGTCAACTGCTTGTTGCAACTGACCTAATTTCAAATGACATAGAGCGATATTGGAATAAATTTGACTTCGCCCCTGGAAATCAGAATCTTCCGCAGCAATAAGGAATTGTTCAAGCGCCTCTTGAAAGCGCTTTTCAGCAAACAAAAAAGCAGCATAATAACTTCTTCCACGTGTATATTCTGGGCCTGACTTGAAGCCTTTCCGAAAAAGCTCTTCTGCCTTTTTTACTTCGCCATCATGATGATAAATTAAGGCCAAAGCCGCATTTGCAGAAGGGTCGTCATTATCGATCTCTAGCGCTCGATTCAAATGCCTTCTGGCTCGGTGAAAATCATCGCGCTTAATATATTCAAGACCTAGATCAACATAGCGCTGTACAGCGACAACCGGATCGGCTTTTTCAGTTAATGCACTTGTTGTCTTACTCACACAAGCGCTGATCATTAGCGTTAGTATCAGCACCCACCCTATTGTTATATAGCGAATTATCATTCGTTTTTATCGACCTACTTAAAATTTTAATTATCGGCTTGTTTAAGTTCTACTTGTTTTAATTCTATATAACGCGCACTTCGACGTGTTCTGTCCTCTACCTGACCAACAAGCTGACCACAGGCTGCATCGATATCATCACCTCTAGTTGTTCGTACAGTAGTAATGTATCCACCTTCAATTAACATATCCTGAAAACAACGCACCTCCATACTTGATGGCTTTTTATAACCTGACCCTGGAAAAGGGTTAAACGGTATTAAATTAATTTTACAAGGAACATCTTTTAACAATTCAATTAATTCCCTCGCATGCACTTTTCGGTCGTTAACACCCGCCATCAAAGTATATTCTATGGTCGCTTTACGCTTATCCGACAATTGACCTAGATAGCTCTTTACAGACTCCATCAACATTTTAATAGGGTACTTCTTATTGACAGGAACCAGTTGACTTCTTAATTCATCATTTGGTGCATGTAACGAAATCGCTAGTGATGCATCCGTAAACTGCTCCATTTTTTTAATGGCTGGAACAACTCCTGCTGTACTGATAGTTAAACGCTTTTTAGAAATACTATAGGCGAAGTCATCCATCATGATATTGATGGCATCCATTACATTTTCAAAATTTAATAGGGGTTCGCCCATGCCCATAAAAACAACATTGGTGACCGGTCTATCTTGATTACGATCCAACTCTTCAAATGATGCGATGGCATTCCAGATTTGGCCCACTATTTCAGCGGAACTTAGATTCCGGTTAAAGCCTTGCTTCCCTGTTGAACAAAAGCTGCAATCAAGTGCACAGCCTATCTGAGAAGATACACACAAGGTACCTCGCCCACCCTCAGGTATTAGAACTGTTTCTATACTGCTACCACCCGGCATTTTCATCGCCCACTTCCGTGTACCATCTGTCGATATTTTTTGAATTTGAATATCTGGGGCAATAATTTCACTAACTAGCTTAAGTTTTTCTCTAAGTACTTTGCTGATATTGGTCATTTCATCAAAGTCATGCACACCATATTGATGAATCCATTGCATCAATTGCTTTGCCCTGAAAGGTTTCTCTCCCATATCTGCAAGAAAGTCGATCATTTTCTGCCGAGGCAAGCCAAGCAAATTGATCTTAGTAGTTTTTTCCAGAGTATCAGAACCCATCTAATTTGACCTTTTTTACAGCAATTTTAAAACAAAAATATAACAGCAATATAACGACAAAAAGCAGGGACCCTGCTACTCTACTGTCAAAGAAAATTTGAACAGATAGAAGGCGCCTGCTTACTTTAACTTTATCTACTTAGCCGCGTGGGCAAAGCTCTTCTTCAGCAAAGAAGTAAGAAATTTCTCTTGCTGCTGATTCAGCAGAATCTGAACCATGGACAGCATTTGCATCAATTGACTCAGCAAAATCTGCTCTGATAGTACCTTCATCCGCTTCTTTAGGGTTAGTTGCGCCCATTAACTCACGGTTTTTAAGAATAGCACCTTCGCCTTCTAGTACCTGAACAACAACAGGGCCTGAAGTCATGAACTTTACAAGATCACCAAAAAAAGGGCGTTCTTTATGTTCAGCATAAAAACCACCCGCTTTTTCTGTCGAAAGCTGCATCATTTTTGAAGCAACGATGCTTAAACCATTTGACTCAAATCGGCTAACAATTTTTCCAGTTACATTTTTTGCAACTGCATCAGGTTTAATAATTGAAAAAGTACGTTCTAGCGCCATGCTCTCATCTCCAGTAAATAAATTAAAATAGTGTTTTCGTAAAAATCATTACTAGCATTATCAAAATAGAAGTCTAATAACGCATAAATTTGACGCAGAATTATACAGGTCTATCGCGCAAAAAGACACACACCATATATTGCATTAAAGATTTTTAAAGCGTCGTCATTTTACGAACAACTTCGACTAACATATTTGCCGCATCAAGCACATCTTGCTCGCTTGTAAATCGACCAAACGAAAATCGCAAGGCACCTAACGCTAGCTGATCATCCACCCCCATTGATTTAAGCACATGAGAAGGAGACATTGTGGCAGAAGTGCATGCCGAACCTGAAGAAATAGCCAAGCCGGGCAGCGCTGAAAGCAATACCTGCCCATCCAAACCCGTCAATGAGATATTCAAAATTCCGGAAACTGAGCTTTCCAGGTCACCATTTATCTGCAAAACCTCTAGAACAGACGTTTTCTCAACAAATAACAACTTCAAGCGCTTAACCCGCTCCTGCTCTTTGGATTGAATATTTTGTGCTATTTCAAATGCCTCACCCATGGCTACTATTTGATGAGTCGCTAGCGTTCCGGAACGCATGCCTCGCTCATGCCCTCCGCCGTGAATCTGTGCTGGAAGCGTGAAGTCAGGGTTACGCCTGACAAACAAAGCCCCTACACCTTTGGGGCCGTATACTTTATGCGCACAAAAAGAGATCAAATCAGCCTGAAGCACCTGAACATCCAAGTCTAATTTACCAGCACTTTGGGCCGCGTCAATATGAAAAATGATCCCTTCCGATTTCGCCAGTTTAGAAATCTCGAATACATCATTAATTGCACCCGTTTCGTTATTTACATGCATCAAGGAGAGCAGAATAGTATCAGGACGCAATGCCTTCTTAACATCATCAATATGAACTACCCCATTTGCACGAGGCGACAACCATGTAATTTCATATCCCTGCTGCTCAAGATGCAATAGACAGTCTATCACCGCTTTATGTTCAGATTTAGAGCTTATTAAGTGCTTCCCTTTTGAGGCCTGCGCGATAGCGACACCTTTAATCGCCAGGTTATTTGCTTCTGTTGCACCGGAGGTCCAAACAATCTCTCTAGTATCAGCGTTCAATAAACTAGCGACTTGCTTTCTTGCAGATTCAACAGCAGCTTCGGCCTGCCAACCATATAAATGAGAACGCGATGCGGGGTTTGCATAGACGCCGTCCATCGTTAAATGTTTCATCATTTTATCGGCAACAAGAGGGTCTACAGGCGTAGTTGCAGCGTAATCAAGGTATATTGGTTTTTGCATGAAAGCTCTTTATTCGATATTCAGGAGTTCAGAGTTAATAATATCAGTAACATCATTTTGCCTGGAAGCAATGTTCTGAACTTCTGGTTTATTCATTAAGTCTAATAACGTAATACCATGAAGGAATCCATGTATATGCTTACCGAGATCTAACCATAAGTGGTGAGTCAAACAAACCTGACCATCTTGACAATTACCCTTATCTTCGCAACGTGTACTATCTATCGACTCATCAACAGCCTCAATAACGTCAGCGATTGATATCTCACTGACAGACTGATTTAACAGGTAACCGCCACCCGGCCCACGAATACTTTTTACTAATTTATTTTGACGCAACTTTGAAAACAGCTGCTCAAGGTAAGAAAGAGAAATGCCTTGCCTAAGCGCTATATCTGATAAGACAACAGGGTCCGCTTTAGAGTGCATCGCTAAATCTAGCATTGCCGTTACAGCGTAACGCCCTTTAGTAGTCAATCGCATCGTAAAATTCTGCCAATTAAGAGTTCGAGAATTATCTAGTGCCCGAGCAATTTAATCAAGTATTGCCAATTGATAGTACTGTACAATATTGCCAAGAAGCTAAAAGCGTCACAAAGAAACTAAAAACCCATGTCAGACTCAACTGAACCTTACTTTGCCTCTTTAAAGCAATCCATACCTTCTTCGTCAATGAACGGCACCGCAACGTTTTTATAATTTTTATCAAGGCTTTTGAGCGCCTTGCACATCGTATTCATTCGCTCATCCACCACATGCATATGATCAAGCATACTTCTAATGGAGCGCGCGACAGGATCGGGCATTTCATCACTTAAACCATAAGCATCAAAACCGAGATTTTCCTGCATCTTTTGCCGCTTTGGATCATCAGCCTGATTCGCATTAGGAACAGACTTCAAGATAATTCGCCCAGGAATACCGACGACGGTAGCCTCGGCAGGCACCGTTTTAGTGACTACGGCATTAGAGCCCACCTTTGCATTTTCACCCACTTCGAATGGACCCAAAACCTTTGCCCCTGCCCCTACAACCACACCATCTTTCAATGTCGGGTGACGCTTTCCTTTATCCCAACTCGTGCCCCCTAATGTGACACCTTGATACAAAGTAACATCATTACCGATAACAGCTGTTTCGCCAATGACTACCCCCATACCATGATCAATAAAGAAGCGCTGGCCAATCTGTGCACCCGGATGAATTTCAATCCCCGTTAACCAACGACTAAACGTAGACAAACTTCGCCCTAACCAAAAAAAATTTCTCCGCCACAATTTGTGGGCAAGACGGTGCAATAATAATGCATGTAAACCTGGGTAGTTAGTTATTACCTCAAAGGTATTCCGAGCCGCAGGGTCACGATCAAAGACACTTTGTATATCACCTTTTATTCCTTCAAACATAAACACACTCTATTTAGAATATTTTTCAACAGCACTCAATACGCCACGTAAGATACTTACTTCCATTTTATCTAGATGAGTCCGCTGAAATAATCGCCGTAATCGAGTCATTAACTGCCTGGGATTAGACGGGTCATGGAAATCTATCGCTATTAAGGTTTTTTCAAGATGTTTAAAAAAACTCTCTAGCTCTCCAACTGGTGCTATCTGCTCATCCCAGCCATCATCTTTTGGAGAAAGTATCGGCGCTATTAATTGATGGGGGGCATCCGATGATTTATCAAGTAGCCAGGCCATTCTAATTTCATAACTAATTAACTGCACAGCCATGGCTAAATTCAATGAAGAGAACGATTCCACAGAAGGAATATTGACATGATAATGGCACCGTTGAAGCTCATCATTACTTAACCCACTCGCCTCATTACCAAATATGAGCGCTATATTCTGCTGCTCCCCCGCATCTGTTTTAAGTACTTTATCAAGCACCAAAGAAGCACATTCCCTTGGGTTAATAAGTGGCCACACCATCTTGCGATTACGTGCACTGGCACCAACAACAATATGACAGTCAGCTATTGCATCGTCTATAGAGTCATATACCGGAGCAGATTTTAAGATATCTTCAGCCCCCGCAGCACGACTCGAGGCTTCAGCGGAATTAGACGGATCACAAGGTGAATCATCACTTGTGCAGTCGGTAGGATTAACCAAACCCAAGCGATTAAAGCCCATATTTTTCATCGCGCGCGCTACGGCACCAATATTCCCAGGGTGCGAGGTTCTCACCAAAATGATTTTTATAGACGAAAAAAAACGGTCTCCGGATGCATTAGTCACTATCACCCATCCACTTCAGAGAACAACATGCTGTCAATGGAAGCCGGATTGATTAGCTTTTTAAAACTGTTCACTAATGTCCTACCTTCATCTTCACCGACACTAATGGCCATTCTGACCACTGAACCTGACATATGAGATAGTAAGAAACTAATCCGCGATATCTCCCCCCAGAACTTTTGATCATAAAAGTGCTTTATACAGTCACAGATAAGCGCAGCATGTCGGCGACTATCTTCAAGATCAAGAGAGTCCATAGACTTATCAGCCGAAACACTGACCCAAATATCCATCATGGCAGGATCATTCAGATAGGCTTGATAATATTCCTCGATAATCCCCTGTAACACCTTGCATGAATCCTCCTTTGTCGTCATAGAAGGTAAACTTTCAGATAAACTGGAAAAATTACTATCAAATGTATTTTGTGCCAACGCCAAAGTAATGGCATTCTTACTAGGGAAATATTGATAAATCGAAGCAGGTGTCACACCTGCCCGTTCTGCTATTTCATGAATTTTTAGCTGAGCACTGCCCTTCTCGGCAATTAGACTTTTTGCTGCATTTAATATTGCATCAACACGCTTCTTACTGCGTTCCTGCGTTGGCTTGCGCCTACTTTCTTTATCAACCATGATGTTTACTTTTGAGTTTCCTAGAGCCGTTCGTGTAAATACTATTTGGAGCACAGTGTACCTGTGTTTACTGCTTCAAACAAAAAGCATTAGTGCTCATGACATGTTTTTTGCTATCATGCACGCAAGTTATCTGTCCTTTTTAAGGCGATAGACTTAGCTCTTTTCCAATTCGTACTATAGTAACTATTTCAACGTTGTGATTCTCAACGATTTTATAGCTGTCATTTTAATTTTTAATAATGGTAAATCATGCAACCAATTCTAAATATCGCTTTAAGAGCGTCTCGCCAAACCCGCGAGTATATCAACCAGATCATCGATAAAAATGACCCTATGCAAGCGGATGAACACGCCAACGAAAAAGTACTTAGT
>ENA-OSET01003144-OSET01003144.1-sediment-metagenome-genome-assembly--contig:-NODE-3144-length-15374-cov-3.109564_pt1 | contig 15374 bp, 14 predicted proteins | sample MGYA00237882_ERZ534229 | MGnify/ENA primary metagenome ERZ534229 (study PRJEB26408, sample SAMN06266212) | sediment metagenome | isolation source: Hudson Canyon methane seep mesocosm | place... | reverse complement strand
AATAATCACCACTCAGGTAATTATAACGACTATCACTCATGCTGTTTTAACCACATAATAAAATACGATAAAATTCATACAAAGCCTTAATATACTAAAGCTCATTTAATTCTTAATATAAATTGAGGATAGGCTACAGACGCTATATATTCAAAGAACAAAGAGTGATAATTTAGCCTTTTATTAGACTTGAACTAATTTAAAAACCTATTGTCTTCATTACAGACACATAGCCCATTCTTACAACCAAACTTAAAAGTAAAGAGATGCTCCTATGCATGAAGATGTACAAAATTATTACGGTAAAGTTTTACAGCATTCTGATGATCTTAAAACAAATGCCTGCTGTACGAGTGGAAGCCTTCCTCGCCACGTTAAAAATGCCCTTTCAAACGTCCACGACGAAGTTTTAAGTCGCTACTATGGTTGCGGCCTAATTGCTCCTCAGCTATTAGAAAATATGCATATCATGGATTTAGGAAGTGGTTCTGGTCGTGATTGTTATGTTTTATCACAATGGGTTGGCGAAAACGGCAGTATTCTCGGCGTCGATATGACTGAAGAGCAACTTGCTATTGCTGTCAAACATGAAGAATATCACGCTGAAAAATTTGGCTTTAAAACTAAAAACACTGAGTTTAAACTTGGCTACATAGAGAAATTAAATGAGCTAGATTTACCCGATAACAGTTTTGATATTATAGTTTCAAACTGTGTCATAAACTTATCGCCAGATAAAGAAGCTGTCCTTAAGGAAGCCTATCGATTGCTAAAGCCTGGTGGAGAATTATACTTTTCTGATGTTTATTCTGATCGTCGCGTTCCCGCTGAGTTAGTGAACGACCCGGTTCTATATGGTGAATGCCTCAGTGGCGCACTCTACTGGAACGATTTTGAAAATCTCGCAAAAAAGTCAGGTTTTTTGGATCCTAGATTGGTTGAAGATGAACCTATCACCATTGATAATGAAGCAGTACAAAATAAAATAGGCCATATTGGTTTTTTCTCTGCGACCTATCGACTGTTTAAATTAGAAGATCTGGAACCATTTTGTGAAGATTACGGCCAGGCAGTGATTTACCGTGGAGGGATTCCCCACTCTGAAGCGCACTTTATTTTAGATAAACACCACTTCATTGAAAAAGGAAAGGTTTTCCCTGTTTGCGGAAATACTTGGTTAATGCTGAAAGAGACTCGCTTTAAAGATCATTTTGAATTTATTGGTTCTTTTGAAAATCACTATGGTATTTTTAGTGGCTGCGGTACTAGCTTACCTTTTGATGAGCTTATATATTCTGACGATAGTGGAGGTGGTTGCTGTTAAATAAATTCCACACTTAACAGCTTATCAACATAACACTCTTGATCAAATCAGTTATCTAAACTGATTTGATCATAATCATAATTAGCACTTGTGTTACTTCTTTTTCCGGTTTTCAATGATTTCACAATAGGTGCACGAATTTCTTCTAGACCATCACTACTATGAACAGCTGAACTATTTGCAGCCGACTGAGAGCTAACGGTTGGTGACTGCACTTCAAGCTTTTTTGGCGTCATTGAGATTGGATCGACAGCCAGTTTTAAACTGGACTCCAAGGTATTATAGTCTTTTTCCAAAACAGAAATTTTTAATTCAGAAGCTTGAAGTTTAGTCTGAACCTTATTTTTAGATTCGATCACAGCATTAATTTCTTGCTGTTGTTGATCGACAACGTCAGCTAAACGATTCATTTCGACTCGCATTTCTTTTTGCCTAGACATCAAAGCCTTGAAAGCAACCTGTCCATCTTTTATTGTTTTTCGCATAGTAAAACGTTCTTTATTATGGGTATTAATTTTTGTTTCTAAGCTTTTTTCAGCAGAACTGTTTTCGATTTCTTTTTTAGTTAATAGTGATTTTGCTTTATTTAATGCAGAGACAGTCAAAGTATTTTCTGTTTTTAAAGCACTAATTTTTAGTTTTAGTGTTTCTATAATCTGGCCGCTTAAATCAAGTTGAGAAACGGAATCGCCATTTTGTTGCTCAAGAGTAGTTTTAGCATCACCTAACAAAGCAATACTTTCTTCAAGCTTAATATTAACTTTCTCGCTTTGCTTAAGCTTTGCTTCAATTACATCATTATTTTCTTTAGTTGCTTGTAGTTTTGAAAGTGCTGTAGATGTTTGCAGTTTTGTATTTTCTGATAGTTGGAAAAAGTAAAAGGTTGAAATGGCACAGATGATTGTTGAGCACATAAATATCGGCCAAACTATACTGAGTACAGCATTCTTTTTCTTTAAATATTCTATCCACTGGGATGCATATTCAGTATTTATTTCTGACTCGCCGGACTGCTTATTAATATTCATTTATTTTTAGTATTCCTCTAAGAAATCAGGTTTTAATTACCATTAAAAAAAGCCACAATAAGAGTCAATATAAATTTTCTGGGCTCAACTAAAATGAACGACCTATATTTAAAGCTGGCAACATCACAAGTAGGTAAAAGTTTATTTCAAGCACTAAACCTCCCGAAACCTATCAACTTATTGAGAACACCAAACATTAGCCTTTCCTCTCCGACTGGAAGAGTACTCATTGCAGGCACGAAAAACAACTTTGCTTTCAAAATGATAACAAAGTCTCTGAATGTAGAGTCGATTAAATTAGTGTACCCGAAATCAAATACCTCGCCGCAGCTATTTGTACAACCGGCTCCTAGCTGTCATGCAGAACAGGTTAATTTATCTAAGAAAGATTCAAAGCATTATAAAATGATTGTATTTGACGCAACAGGTTTAAGCTCACCAGAAGAATTAAGCCTTTTGTTTCATTTTTTCAAGCCTACTTTATCTAAAATCAAAACTAATGGTAAAGTTGTTATTGTTGGCTTACCGCCTGAAAATGCTGAAAATCCTGAACAATCTGCAACACATAGTGCGCTTATAGGCTTTATCAAATCAGCCTCAAAAGAAATCGGAAAAAAAGGAGCGACCTGTAACCTACTAATGCTAGAAAAAGGCGCTGAGCGCAGCATGAAAGCGGCTTTATTTTACTTACTCACCGAAAAGTCCAGTTTTGTTACTGGCCAAATACTAACCCTCAAAAACTCTTCAGTTCGTCCGAGCAAAATTAACTGGGAATCTCCTTTAAAAGGCAAGACAGCCATCGTTACAGGGGCTGCGCATGGCATAGGGCAAGAAACAGCAAGGGTTCTCTCTCGCGATGGAGCGTGTGTGGTTTGCCTAGATGTTCCGACAAATGAAGCACAATTAAAAAAATTAGCCGCTGAAATTGGGGGCCATAGCCTTACGCTTGACTTAAGTGATGAGGACGCACCCCAGAAGATTTTAAATATAATCCGCTCACAACTTGGTGTTATTGACATTTTTGTGCATAACGCGGGCATCACAAGGGATAAAACACTCGCTAAAATGCCCGAGCATTTTTGGAATCAAGTAATAAATGTAAACCTGAGTGTCGTCACCAAAATCAATGAACTGTTACTAGAAAATAAAGCTCTTAGCCCAAAGGCGCGTATCATTTGTATCTCTTCAATTTCAGGAATAGCAGGAAATTTTGGACAAACCAATTACGCTTGTTCAAAGGCGGGTATAACGGGTTATGTGAAAGCAATGGCTCGAGCCAGCAATAATGACTTTACGATTAATGCCATAGCACCAGGATTTATCGAAACAAGAATGACCAGTCAGATTCCGTTCATTACAAGAGAGTTTGGGAGGCGTATGAATACACTTTCCCAAGGAGGACTAACGCTTGATATTGCAGAAAGTATCAGCTTTTTCTGTCACCCCTCATCACACGCCTTGAACGGTAATGTGCTACGGGTTTGCGGACAAAACCTTTTAGGGGCTTAATGAGTATTAAAAGCTAAATACAGTTAAATTAAGAGACCTCCTTACGTAACAAATCGAGACATTGCAAACAAAGACATTCGGCAGAAAAACCGAGCACCTCTATTTCAGTTCGATCATCGTCAGATAACTTAATGCTCTGACACCAGCAATTAAACTCTCCAGCTAGCTGGCTTTTACACGCATTTGTTTTTCCGCATCTTGGGCAAACGAGTCCAGCTAATGGTTTTTGTTTCATCACAACACGTCCTTTTGTAAACGAACGCTAGGCGTTTTTACCTGTACGATTACGTGTTGATTTTTTTCCTCTACGCGTTCCATACTCTTTAGTCTTAAACTTGCGTACTTTTTGTACCCGCTCCTTTTCACTCAACATGTGAGTAGGTTTAGAATATGGGTTATCACTCGACTTGAATTGAAAGCGAATTGGCGTGCATTTAATTTTCAATACTTTACGGAATGAATTTTCCAAATATCGTTTATAACTATCCGGGATATCTGAAGTTTTTGTACCATGGACGACAACAATAGGAGGGTTAGACCCACCTTGATGAGCATAACGCAACTTAATTCGTCGTGCTCTAACCATTGGAGGCTGATGATCAGAAACAATATCAATTAGCAGCTCTGTTAAACGATTAGTAGACCACTTTGCAAAAGCTGATTCATAACCCTGATCAATCGACTTATAAAGGTCACCGACACCTGTACCATGCTTTGCAGAAATAAAATGAATAGGCGCATAGTCCAGAAAGTCTAAACGTCTGTCTAACTCGCGTTTAACAGAGTTTTTATCATCCTGAGTCATGCCATCCCATTTATTAACCGCTAACAACAAAGCTCGGCCAGCATCCATTGCGAAGCCAATTAAATGAAGGTCCTGCTCAACAACGCCTTCACGAGCATCGATAACAATTACAACGACGTTCGCATCTTCAATTGCTTGCAACGTTTTAATGATTGAAAACTTCTCAACTGACTCGGTAATATTCTTTCGGCGCCTTACCCCAGCGGTATCAATTAAGGTATATGGTTGATCACGTCGTTCATAAGGAATATAAATACTATCTCTTGTAGTTCCCGCTTCATCAAAAACAACAACGCGTTCCTCTCCAAGCAAACGGTTTACCAAAGTTGATTTACCAACGTTTGGACGCCCTACAATCCCTATTTTACAACCACTCGTGTCTTCTTCATCTGTTTCGATTTGCTCTGGAAAACCTGCCATAGCCTCATCTATAAGCGCAGTAATTCCACGATTATGAGCAGCGGCTGTTAGCTTTAAAGTATCCATTCCTAGCGCATAAAAATCGGCGGCAGCAACATCAGCATCCAAACCATCTATTTTATTCACAACAAGTGTGTAAGGCTTACCTGTTTGTCTGATGTGTCGAGCAATACCCTCATCTGTTGGCGTAAGCCCTGCCCGCGCATCTACCACGAAAAAGATTAGATCAGCTTCTTCAATTGCTAAGAGAGATTGATTGGCCATCTCAGCATCAATACCCTCTTCATCACCACTAATACCACCAGTATCGATAGTTATGAAGTTTTTCTCTAATGCGGTTCCTCGTCCGTACTTACGATCACGGGTTAAACCAGGAAAGTCAGCGACGATTGCATCACGCGTTCGTGTCAATCGATTAAATAGAGTCGATTTTCCGACATTCGGGCGTCCAACTAACGCAATTACAGGAATCATTAAAACGCCCTTTTTCTAAATAAATCAGTAAATAACTAACTAATTGCCTAATTAAAAATACGGTAAGCAACAATTTCGCCTGACCGCGCATATACATAAACCATATCGTCCTCAACTAGGACATCACCCATAATCCCATCACTATCAGGATATTTTCTTGCGACAATTTCACCATCAATCTGCGACATAAAATGCAAATATCCCTCAAAATCAGATACTACAATCATATTTTGGACTGTCGTTGGCGTTGAAAGACGGCGATATTTGAGTTTTTCATTTCGCCAAATTTCATTTGAGTTGAGTTTATTAAAAGCAACGACATCACCTTCAGAATTTGCGACATAAACTTGTGCAAAACCAACTGCAACACCATTGTAAGAGGAAATTGGCTTAGACCAAACTTCACTACCTGTTGTTGCATTAAGAGATACCACTCGTCCTTGATAAGATGCTGCATAAACGCGTTCAGCATCAATAATAGCCTTACCATCCACATCTACGAGCCGTTCAAGCTCTGTACGACCTTGCGGCAGACCGATTGAAGCTTTCCAAAAATTACTACCATTTTTATTATCAAAAGCCAGCATTTCACCATTAGCAAATGTTGTAATCGTAAATGATTTGCTAACCAATGGGCTTGATGTCCCACGTAATGACAAAATAGGCCCAACACTATCATAACGCCAGCGCTGTATTCCCTCTGTCGTATCAAAAGCAAACAATTTACCATCAATGGTTTGAACAGCTACCATTCGCTCATTACTTGAAGGCGCAGAAATAGCTTCACTCGTTAATTCTCGTCTCCAAATCTGATTACCAGAATGACGATCCAAGCAAACAAGCTCTCCTTGAAACGTCGCGTAATACAAACGTTGTGAATCAACTTCGAGACCACCACTAACTTTATCATCGAGTTCTCGTTCCCACTCAACCTTCCCGCTTAAGCGATTTAATACCGTTAGTACACCTTCAGCATCTAAAGTGTAGATAAAGTCATCTTTAATGACTGGAGAAAGCTGTAGCCTTAAACCATTGTCGCCGTTGCCAACTGATACCTTCCAAATACGTTTGATTTTTACTTTATCACGCATTTTTTCAAGTTCAGCAGGCTCATTTACAGCTTCATTACTACAGGCAAACAATAACGTAAGCATGGTAGCGAATATACAAAATTTGAAAACAACTTGGCTTAAAGTTGACATGTTATTTATAAAATTCATGTTAAAGAGTTTCAGGGTCAACACCTAGATTAGACAATTTAACCGCTAATAATGGCAGTGCTTGAGGATTACTTTTAATTAGTTGATAAGCTTTAGTGTATGCATCAATCGCAGCCTGTTTCTCACTTGAACGAATCTTAATATCGCCAATAATTTCTTGGTAGCTCGCTTCAAAAGCTGGGTCAGTTGCAGTCAGTAACGTCAAGGCAGTTTTGTTATCGCCCTGAATTGAATAAATTCGAGCTAAACGACCATTAACAATATGCACGATACGCTGATCTTCCGTATTGTCCAAAATCCAATTAAACTCATTTTTTGCTTCATCGTATTTCGCATCAGCTACGTTTTCCTTTGCAATAAACATTGCAGCGTAAATAGCATATTCTGAATCTGAAAACTTGTTTTTAAGCTCTTTTGCCAGATAACTAACCGTAGACCCTTCTTCAGGTACGCTTAAATCCGTTGTAGTCGCAGCACTAATCATTTGTTGATAAAGCATCGACGCTTCTGTTTTACTCTCCACAACACTATTTTGGTAAGCTTTCCACCCAAAAACTATGATTAATGCAAAGCCAATACCGATTAATAATGCATTTCCATTATTTTTCCACCAATTTTTTATTGCGGCAATTTGTTCTTCTTCTGTGCTGTAGTCGCTCACGTTTTACTCCTGTTACCCTATTTAAAAAAATTATTTAATTCGTTTATTAAGTCACTATGATTAACACTAGTTTGTTTCGCATCACCAATTAAAGGTTTGATCACTACAACACCATCTTGAATCTCTTGTTCACCAAGAATTAATGCAATGCTCGCGCCCGACTTATCTGCTTTTTTCATTTGGCTTTTGAAACTGCCTCCGCCTGAGTTTTGTAAAATTTTATAACCCCCAGTATCTCTGAGCATTTCAGATAATATGAATGCTTGCTCAAGCGTACCCTCTCCAGCTGCAACGACATATATATCTACTTGTTTATGTACTTCGGGAGGGATTAAGTTTAACTCCTCCAAAAGAAGAACTAAACGTTCCATCCCCATTGCAAAACCAACGCCAGGTGTTGGCTTCCCACCCATCTGAGCAACAAGTCCATCATATCGACCACCGGCACAAACAGTACCTTGAGCACCAAGCTCAGTTGTAACCCATTCAAAGACTATTTTGGAGTAATAATCCAAGCCGCGGACTAATCTCGGATTAATTTTGTAAGAAATCCCTGAAGCATCCAAAAGAGATAATAGTTTGTCAAAGTCACCTTTTGATTCGTCTTTTAAAAAGTCAGATAGTTTAGGTGCATTATTCAAAATTTCTTGAGTTTTCTGGTTTTTACTATCAAGAATTCTTAAAGGGTTCGTTGTTAAACGTCGCTGGCTATCTTCGTCTAACTCACTTACAAACTGCTCTAAATAACGTACCAACTCAGTTTTAAATGCCAAGCGCTCTTCAGGTAAACCTAAAGTGTTTATTTCTAGACATACATGCTGAAGTAATCCCAAATTACGCCATAAACGTGCAGTCATCATGATCAGTTCGGCGTCTATGTCAGGTCCTTTAAATCCAAAACACTCTACGCCAATTTGATGAAACTGTCGGTAACGGCCTTTCTGAGGACGTTCATAACGGAACATTGGACCGGCATACCAAAGCTTTTGAGTTTGGTTATAAAGTAAACCATGCTGCTCTGCTGCGCGAACACAGCAAGCAGTTCCTTCTGGCCGTAAGGTTAAACTATCACCATTACGATCATCAAAGGTATACATTTCCTTTTCTACAATATCGGTAACTTCGCCAATTGAACGTTTGAATAATTCTGTTTTCTCTACAACGGGCATACGAATTTCATTATACCCGTATGCCAACAGAACATCTTTGACCTTATTTTCTAGATACTGCCAAACAGGCGACTGTTGCGGCAGTAAATCATTCATACCGCGAATTGCTTGGATTTTTGCCAAGAACTTATTCCTTATAATTTTTTTAACATTTAGTAGCTATATTTAGCGGTCATTAAGCTTTTGCAATCACCTTTGATTGCTCAATTTCTTTAAGTCTAATCTGCTCACGTATATTTTTTTCTAGTTCATCGACCAAATTATCGTTCTTTATTTTATGATGAGGCTTGCCATCAAGATATAATAAGTTATTAGGTGTACCACCTGTAAGCCCCAAATCTACTTCACGAGCTTCACCTGGACCATTTACAATACAACCTATTATCGCCACATCCAATGCTGTCGATACGTCCTCAAGACGTTCTTCCAAATCATTCATAGTTTGAACAACATCAAAGTTCTGACGAGAACAACTAGGACACGCAATAAAATTAATACCTTTAGCGCGAATTCGGAGGCTTTTTAAAATATCAAAGCCAACTTTAATCTCTTCTACTGGATTCGCAGCTAAAGAAACACGTATTGTATCGCCAATACCGTCCATAAGTAGCATCCCTAAACCTACTGCAGACTTAACGGCTCCAGCTCTAAGTCCTCCAGCCTCCGTAATACCTAAATGTATTGGTTGCTCTATTTTCTCAGCGATAAGACGGTATGCCGCGACAGTCATAAACACATCTGAAGCCTTTAAACTAACCTTGAAGTTATCAAAATTATGTCGCCTTAGGATTTCTACATGTCGCATTGCAGATTCTACTAGAGCTTCAGGAGTGGGTTCGCCATATTTCTTTTGTAGATCTTTTTCTAAAGAACCAGCATTCACACCAATACGAATCGGTATATTATGCTCAATAGCTGAGTCAATTACGGCTTTAATTCTGTCCTCTTTACCAATATTCCCAGGATTAATACGTAAACAATCGACTCCATATTCAGCAACTTTTAGGGCAATTTTATAATCAAAGTGGATGTCTGCGACTAAGGGAATGCTAGTTTGAAGTTTTATATCTTTGAAACACTCAGCAGCTTCCATAGTAGGAATTGAGACACGAACAATATCTGCCCCGGCGGCTTGTAATTCATTAATTTGAGCAACGGTTGCATCTATGTCTAATGTATCTGTATTAGTCATACTCTGAACAGCAATCGGCGCATCACCACCTACAGGTACATCACCGACCCAGATTTGCTTTGAAATTCGTCGCTTAATTGGTGATTCAAATTTCATATCTTCGCCCTAGCCTTTATTTAATGTTAATTGTGCACGGCCATTATTAGCAGTATGAGATTTCAAATTGATCACGTCACCATCAAAAGATAATACAGCCTTAGATGCAGCGCCCAAAACAATTTTAAATGGTGTAACACCTGTATAAGAAATACGGTCGCCGTCTTTTTTTAAGGCGGCAAAAACTGTTTTTTGGTTGCCATCAACTAACTTAAACCAACAGTCACCAGAGAAACTGGCTTCAAATAATGAAAGACTATTAGTCATGTTTTCAGCAACTGGTTCTGAAACTATCTGTTCTACTTGCTCATTCGCTATCGGTTTTTTTTCCTCAGACTCTGAGGTTGCAATTTGACCAACTTTTTCATCCAAGGTAGGTATATCATTTGGTGCAACAATCGTATTTATTTCTTTTTCAGTTGATACATTAGTTGCTTTAAGGGAGGCGTTATCAATACCTACAGGCTTCTTAAGCACATTATTTTGTGACTTGGTCTCAGTCGAGACTGTAATTTCTGAAATTGACTCACTAGACGGCTCAATTAAACCAGCTGTATCGTCGCCTTTGTAAAACAAACTAATAAGAAAAGAAAAAATGCCCACGATGAGAGCCGCTAGTAACAAGCCAATAAATGCCTTTTTTTGCTTTTTTACCTGCTTCTCTTTTTTAATTAAGTGAGCTGCATCCTCTATATCTTTTTGCAGACCTTTTAATTGAGATTCAAGTAAATCAACCATCCGCTCCTCATGTAGATTAACCAAACGGCAATAAGAGCGAAAATAGCCTTTTAAAAAGACATCACTACTAAAATCATCGTATTTTTCTTCTTCCATTGCTAACACAACGGAGGGTCTTAAATGAAGCTCTTGCGCGACCTGATCAAGTGAATAATTAAGTTCTTCTCTTGCAGCACGCAGGATACGCCCAGGAAAAGCACTACTTGAAGCGCTTGATATTTCATCATTATCGACGGAATCACCATTTGTTTTATTTGATAAGTCTTGCGAAGACTCAGACATCAGTATTTCTCGCTTGCTCACGTTTTAAATATTGTGAATATTCATTGGAATCTGGATAGTTTTTTTCTAATAACATAACAAGACTAGCTTCTTGAGCATTACTTTGAAAGAAATCTGCAATTCGAATACCTTGCCATAAACTTTGAGCTGAATGTTGAAGTCCTTGCTGGCGAATCAAACGGACTAAATGGTTATAATATTGTTGCGCACGTTTAAAATCTTTTTCCTGTATTAGTAACTCTGTAATTCCAGATAGAGCTCTGCCATTTGAGCGATCTAAACGTAAAGTTTTTTGATAGGCCTTAAGTGCAGCATCGTAATTGTTTAATTTAACGTTACAAAGTGCAATATTCGTAAAAATCTGAGCGCGACTAATATAGCCGGTATCATTTGCCGCAATTTTAAATTGCTTTAATGCTTCGGAATATCGTTTTTCAGAAAATAAAAACGCGGCGTAGTAAGTTCTACCTCGTGTATAGTTTTCATCTGAAGCAATTGCTTTCAGAAATGAAGATTCTGCAGTCTCTGTTTCACCGTCTTGGTGAGAAATCAAACCAAATGCAGCATTAGCAGATGCATCATCTGGATTAATTGATAGAGCTCGTGTTATATGTTTACGTGCACGATGCAGGTCATCAAGCTTTATATACTCCAAGCCAAGCTGTACATACCGCTGAACGGCGGCAACAGGGTCCGCTTTTTTTGTTAATGAGCTAGTTGATGAAGTAACACAACCATTCAACAAAGAAGTAAGCACAATCAAAAATGTAAAAGCTTGAATATATCTCATGAAAACTTTCTATTTAGCCTTTTTGTTCTTTAAGTTCAATATAACGCGCACTACGACGTGTTCGATCCTCAACCTGTCCAACTAATTGCCCACAAGCCGCATCAATATCATCACCGCGTGTAGTTCTAACAGTCGTAATATAACCCGCATTGATCAACATGTCCTGAAAAAATCTAACCTCAGTGCTTGAAGGTTTTTTATAACCTGAACCAGGAAATGGGTTGAAAGGGATAAGATTGATTTTACAAGGTAAATCTTTTAATAGTTCAATTAATTCAACAGCATGTTTTTTCCGATCATTAACGCCTGCCATCAAAGTATATTCTATGGTAGCTTTACGCTTGTCTGATAATTGATCCAAATAGTTTTTAACTGAGTTAAGCAAAACCGATGTTGGGTACTTTTTGTTAACGGGCACTAGCTGGTTTCTTAATTCATCATTCGGCGCATGTAAAGAAATAGCTATCGACGCATCAGTTATGCCACACATCTTATCGATTGCAGGTACGACACCAGCGGTACTTATTGTTAGCCTCTTTTTTGAAATACTGTAGGCAAAATCATCCATCATGATGTTTATAGCATCCATGACGTTATCGAAATTTAATAAGGGCTCACCCATTCCCATAAAAACCACGTTTGTAACAGGTCTATCTTTTACCCGATCTAAATCATCAAAAGATGCAATAGCGTTCCAAATTTGACCTACTATTTCTTCAGTAGTTAGGTTTCGATTAAACCCCTGCTTTCCTGTTGAGCAAAAACTACAATCAAGCGCACAACCAATTTGAGAAGAGATACAAAGAGTTCCGCGAGTACCTTCTGGTATAAGTACGGTTTCAATACTGCTGCCACCAGGCATTTTCATAACCCACTTACGCGTACCATCCGCAGAAATATTCTGAAGAATGACTTCAGGTCCCTCTACTACAGAAATAAGCTTAAGCTTTTCCCGCAAACCTTTACTTATATTGGTCATTTCATCAAAATCATGAATACCATACTGATGTATCCACTGCATAACCTGCTTTGCTCGAAACGGTTTTTCTCCCATTTCAGCAAAGAATTTGATTAGCTTGGCTCTTGGCATTCCCAGCAAATTAATTTTGACGTTTTCTTGTTCCATTTTACTACTCTTGAATATGCAAAAAAGCAGGTTCCTGAGAGACCTGCTTTATTTTACTTACAATTTAAAACTTAGCTTCTTGAGCAAAGTTCTTCAGCTGAGAAGAAGTATGCAATTTCACGCGCAGCTGATTCTGGAGCATCAGAACCATGAACTGCGTTTGCATCAATTGAGTCAGCAAAATCAGCTCTAATCGTGCCTTCAGCCGCTTCTTTAGGGTTAGTAGCCCCCATAAGATCACGATGCACAGCAATTGCGTTCTCGCCTTCTAATGTTTGAACTACAACAGGACCAGAAGTCATGAACGCAACTAAATCAGCAAAGAAAGGACGTTCTTTATGCTCAGCATAAAAACCTTCTGCTTTTTCTTGAGATAACTGCTGCATTTTTGATGCAACGATCTGCAAGCCATTAGATTCAAAACGACTGTAGATTTTTCCGATAACGTTTTTAGCAACTGCATCAGGTTTAATAATAGAAAGAGTGCGTTCAACTGCCATGATCATATTCTCCAATAAAAGAGTAAAAAATGCGTTCAATCAAGTACTTGAAGATACAGGAAACGAACACGTTAAAATTTGAGGCCAAATTATACTAGGCTATGCAACAGAAAGACATCTTTCAAACTAGGCATTAAAAAATATTTAGTATTTACGCCATTTTAATCAAAACAGTTCGTAACATTTCAGCCGCTGAACAAACCTCATTTTCCGTTGTAAACCGCCCAAACGAAAAACGTAGAGCCCCTAATGCAGCTTCATCAGACAACCCCATTGAAGCTAAAACATGAGAAGGTGACATAGTAGCAGAGGTACACGCTGAACCTGATGAAACAGCTAAACCAGGCAATGCTGACAACAATATCTGTCCATCCTTACCAGGAAAGGACAAGTTTAAAATACCTGAAACAGACTGCTTAAGGTCACCATTGATATTAAACACTACTTCTTCCCCCAAGCACTCAAGAAAAAGAAGCTTAAGTCTAAATATTTCAGCCTGCTCTTCATTTATATTTTCCTGAGCAATACTAAATGCTTCTCCCATAGCAACTATCTGATGCGTCGCCAGAGTGCCAGACCTCATTCCTCGCTCATGACCACCACCGTGAATTTGCGCAGGCAATATAAAATCTGAATTGCGGCGAACATACAAACAACCAACACCTTTTGGGCCGTATATTTTATGGGCACATGCTGAGATCAAATCTGCCTCTAATTCATGAGTATCTATCAATAGTTTTCCAGCACTTTGAGCTGCATCTATATGAAAAATAATATCTCGTGCTTTTGCAATATCGGCAATTTTATAGATATCATTTATTGCGCCAGTTTCGTTATTAACATGCATAATCGAAATTAAAATTGTTTCTTCGCAGATAGCAGAGCGAACATTTTCAGACGTTACGACACCATCCCGATCTGGCTTTAACCAAGTTACTCGAAACCCCTTCGACTCTAGATATCTAAAGCAATCAATCACAGCTTTATGCTCAGATTGAGAAGTAATAATATGCTTCCCTCGGTTTTGACGAGCTTCTGCGGCCCCCTTAATTGCTAAATTATTAGATTCAGTTGCACCTGAAGTCCAAACGATCTCACGTGTATCGGCATTAAATAAGTTAGCCACTTGTTTTCGTGCATTTTCAACTGCAGCCTCAGCCTGCCACCCGTACATATGCGAACGCGATGCAGGATTAGCAAATACACCATCCATCGTTAAGTGCTGAACTAACTTGTCGGCAACACGGGGATCTACTGGTGTCGTAGCAGCATAATCAAGGTAAATAAGCTTATTCATAAGATAAACAGGTTTCTTTGAAGTTAAACATCTAAAAGTTGGGAATTTATAACATCTGACATTCGATTTTGCCTGGCCGCCGTTATGCGAACCTCCTGCTTAAGCATCAAGCTTTCAAGGGTGACTTCACTTAAAAATGCATGAATTTGATGACTTAAATCCAACCACAAATGATGAGTGAGGCATTTTTCACCATCTTGACAATCGCCTTTATCTCGGCATCGAGTTGTATCAATTGACTCATCAACAGCATCTATTATGGTGGCAATAGAGATATTACACGTTTCCATCTGTAGCTCGTAACCACCACCAGGGCCTCTAACACTTTTAACCAGCATTTTTTTTCTAAGCTTAGAAAACAGCTGCTCAAGATAAGAAAGTGATATCCCCTGCCTAAGCGAGATGTCTGCTAACGAAACAGGCCCATCTTGATTGTGCAAAGCTAAATCAAGCATCGCAGTGACGGCATATCGACCTTTAGTTGTTAAACGCATAGATAAGACTACATAATTAGTTACATATACAAAAAATTATCTATTACCCAAGTATTTTAATCAAGTATTCTTAATCTGCTTAAAGCAATCAATTTCATCTTCATTGATGGACTCAACATCAGCCTTACTGAATGAACCATCCAATTTTTTTATAGCTCCGCACATAGAATTCATTCTTTCATCAACTAGATGCATATGATCCAACATGCTTCTAATAGATCGAGCAACAGGGTCTGGCATTTCATCACT